>ENA-OQOA01000562-OQOA01000562.1-human-gut-metagenome-genome-assembly--contig:-NODE-562-length-15373-cov-3.149547_pt1 | contig 15373 bp, 21 predicted proteins | sample MGYA00242633_ERZ504888 | MGnify/ENA primary metagenome ERZ504888 (study PRJEB26092, sample SAMD00036372) | human gut metagenome | host: Homo sapiens | study: EMG produced TPA metagenomics assembly of... | reverse complement strand
AATACACAATAACCATAAACCAAGATAGTTCTCTATCAATAGTCTGTTGATAACATTATAGAAACCTCATCTATTGAATCTGACTATATAAAAATCAGCCGTGAATGAATATTCCATAAGCAGCCTTGATAACACTGACTATCCTGACTAGTTTCAGCCTTGATATTCCTTACATAAGCCAATACCCACAGCTTCCTACCGGCTGTGAAATAACAGCACTTGCTGAGGTTTTACACTATCTTGGCTATAACATAGACAAAGAAGAGCTTGCAAGGAATTATCTTGATATGAAGGATATCGCAACTAAAGGATGCTTTGTCGAGTACTTCTGGGGTTCCCCATGGAAATCTTCTGGAAGCGGCTGCTTTGCACCTGCCATTGCAAATGCTGCAAATGCATTTTTCAAAGCAAATGATATCAGACATTCAGCTTATATAATGAGTTATCAGCCACCAGAAATGCTATATGCACAGCTGGCCAATGGACATCCTGTTATTGTATGGACATGCTTTGATTATAATGTTACCGAAATCAAATATAACGAAGTTGTTCTTGATGATGGAACTGTATTTACCTGGCCAAGAAATGAACATTGTGTCGCACTGGCAGGATACGATATTGTTAAAAGGACTGTAACTCTTGCCGATCCTACTTATGGAATTGTAGAAAGGGATATGGATAAGTTTGAAGATTATTATAAGAGATATTATTATCAGGCTGTTGTGATTGAATAGGTTGCGCGGGTAACGATGCATCCGAATCAGTTATCTGATTCGGATGTCGCGGTTCTCCTCGAATATATTCAATTATATTTATTGATTATTATTATAATGTTATATTTACGCAGTCCAGAGTCTGTTATATCAATAACAATTGCAGGCATTGTTATTGATATAACCGGTGTATACGCCAAAAGACCAGCGTATACACCAGAAGAAATAACAGAAGCCACCAGCTTGTATGCCCCAAGCATACCGCTGGTGGCTTCTATTATTTCTTCTGACTCTGGACTGCTGATAACTTAATATAAATAATCAGCAATATACTTTTGTATTCTCATCGTTACTCGTGCAAGCTATTGAGGGGAATTGGACCCCCGACCTCTTCATTACCAATGAAGTGCTCTACCACTGAGCTACAATAGCATAATTGCTGTTTTATATAACAGCAATTCTATTTATATCATTTTTGCATAAATTTATCAAGTATTATTTTGACTTATTGCCTTTCCTATCTTAGTTCTGGCACGTTGTATGGCATTATCAATAGATTTGGGGGGACGATTTAGTTCTTGCGCTATTTTTACGTAGTCTTTTCCACCCATAAGCAGTTTTATGACCTTCTTTTCCAATGGGCTTAATGTTTCAAAAACCCTTTGTTCCAGATTTCCCGTATATTCCCTGTCTATATACAGCAGTTCCGGATTCTGTTCGTATATGCCAGCCAATGTGTCCACAAGCTTCATGTCAGCATTATCATCAGCACTGTTTACTGGCTCATCAAGTGAAATATAGCCATTTAAAGGTGCATTCTTCTTGGTGTTTGAAGCTTTAACTGCATTCATTATCTGTCCATTGATACATAGTGATGCAAATGTCATAAACGAGGCTTCCTTATCTTTATCGTATGTGGTCACCGCCTTATATAACCCAATCATACCTTCCTGTATAAGATCATCTTTTTCTCCACCAACTATATACATAGCATGTGCCTTTTTTCTTACAAGATTCTTATATCTTTCCATAATCGCATCTACGGCTCTCTCATCGCCATTACGATACATGCTTACAAGCTCTTCATCGCTGTATAACTCATAATGTTCCATAGACACAAACACCTCATTCTTTTTAGCTGTTATCTACATGCTTCTCTGCCTTACTATTTCAAATGCCATAACACCTGCTGCCACTGATGCATTAAGTGAATCTATATCACCTTTCATAGGAATAGATGCAACAAAATCACACTTTTCCTTTACCAGTCTGCTCACGCCATTTCCTTCGTTACCTATAACAAGTCCAATAGGTCCTTTAAGATTAAGGTTATACATAGTCTCTCCACCCATATCGGCACATACAAACCATAGTCCCTCTTTCTTAAGTGACTCTATAGTAGCTGCTATGTTAGTTACCTTAGCTACTGGTGTATAGTTTATAGCTCCTGCAGATGTCTTGGCAACTGTAGCTGTAAGCCCTACAGCTCTTCTTTTAGGTATAATAACACCATGCGCACCAGCCAGATTAGCTGTTCTTATGATAGCACCAAGATTATGAGGATCTTCTATCTCATCAAGTATAAATATAAACGGATCTTCTCCCTTGCTTCTGGCAGCCTCAAGTATATCCTCAACATCAGCATATTCGTAAGCTGCACCTATAGCAACTACTCCCTGATGATGTCCTGTATTAGCAAGCCTGTCAAGTCTCTCCTTCTCTACATAGCTGATGATTGTGGATGTCTTCTTTGCTTCCCTGACTATGCTCTTAACTGGTCCATCCTGACACCCATCAAGTATATATAGCTTATCTATTGTCTTTCCTGAACGAAATGCCTCAAGAACCGCATTACGTCCTTCAAATGTTAATTCCTTATATCGCATTATCTTAAACTCCTATTTCTGCTGTACAGATTCGTTACACATAATCAGATATCACTTATCGCTTTTTTCACTCTCAAGATAATCCAGTGCATCTTTTATAAGCTCACACATACGTTCATATCTTCCTGACATGTACAGATATCCCATAAGTGCTTCAAAACCTGTTGCACGTCTATAGTCACTTATAGAAGCATTTTTAGCAGATGTATATGACTTGGCATTGCGGCCTCTTTTATACACGCCTTCCTCTTCCTCTGACAGCTTATCCTCAATATATCCTATCATCTTAGACTGTGACTCGGCCTTTACTATACTGCTTGCCATTCTGTTCATCTTATTAACCTGTGTGTTGCCCTTTGTAACTATCATAGTTTTCACCACAAGGTCAAATATGCTGTCACCTATATAAGCAAGCACAAGTGGAGAAAGCTGTCTGGGACTCACTTCTTTAAGTCCCAGACTCTTCCATATATCATATGTAAGATTGTCCTTACTTATACCTTCTATATGACTATCACTTTTTATTATGCTCTCTTCCATCTGACACCTTCTCTTGTATCTTCAAGACAATCCCTTAGCAGTAAGCTCATCTCTCTTATCTCATCAGCTCTTGCAAAGTTTCTGTCTTTTCTTGCCTGCTGTCTTTCATTAATAAGTGCTTCCACATCTTCATCAAGAAGTTCTTCCTCCTTAACAACATTAAGGCCAAGTATGTCTGCAAGCTTTACTATGCTTTCCTTAAGTGCTGTAATATAAGCCTTTGTATCAGTCTCTGATGAGTTGGAATTAGCCAGCTTTACAAGTTCAAATACTGCTGATATAGCATCCGCTGTATTAAAATCATCATCCATGGCTGCTTCAAACTTCTTATAAATATCCTTTGTTAAATCAAGCACCTTCTGTTCTTCATCTGTCATAGGTAAATCAGCAGCTGTCTTTTCAAGATGTGTAAGATTCATAACTGATGTCACTATTCTGTCAAGACTGTTCTTCGCTGATTCCATAAGCTCATGGCTAGAAAATTAATCGGATTTCTGTAATGTGCAGAAAGCATGAAGAATCTTAACACCTGAAGGTCATATTCTTTTGCTATATCTCTTACTGTAAAGAAGTTTCCAAGTGACTTTGACATCTTTTTGTTATCTATATTAAGAAATGCATTATGCATCCAGTACTTTGCAAAAGGAACACCATTCGCAGCTTCTGACTGTGCTATTTCATTCTCATGATGTGGGAATATAAGATCCTCTCCTCCTGCATGTATATCTATCTCATCTGCAAGATACTTCTTTGCCATAACAGAACATTCTATATGCCATCCTGGACGTCCCTCGCTCCATGGTGATTCCCAGTATGGCTCTCCGTCCTTCTTAGGCTTCCATAACACGAAATCAAGTGGATCTTCCTTCTCATCCTCACCTGAAACCTTAAGCTTATGTGCATCATCTCTATGTCCTGCTTCAAGATCATCTATATTCTTCTTAGAAAGCTTTCCATAACCTTCAAACTTTCTTGTTCTGTAATATACAGTTCCATTCTTTTCGTATGCATAACCTTTATCGACAAGTGTTTGGATCATGCTTATCATTCCATCTATTTCTTTAGTGGCAAGTGGATGTGTTGTAGCCGGCTTTATATTCATGCCTGCCATATCCTTCTTGCATTCTTCTATATATCTTTTAGATATTTCTTCTGCTGTAACGCCCTCTTCTATAGCTCTTTTAATAATCTTGTCATCTACATCAGTAAAGTTTGATACATAGTTTACATCATATCCTTTATACTCCAGATATCTTCTTACTGTATCAAACACTATCATAGGTCTTGCATTTCCTATATGGATAAGATTGTATACAGTAGGACCGCATACATACATTTTAACTTTTCCTTCTTCTAAAGGCTTAAACTCTTCCTTACGTCTTGAAAGTGTATTATATATCTTCATAACATCCTCATTTCTACGCATAACATATATCCCTGCCTATATGTTACTCGTCATCTTCATCTCTTCTTGATTCATTAACCGAATTCTCAAGCTTGGCAAGCCGCTTCTTTAACTTCTGATTCTGTTCCCTAAGCTTTTCTATCTCGTTCATAACCGGATCTGGGAGGTGTATCTGATCAAGATCAGTTTCAACCCTTACATTATCCCTTATAACAATTCTGCCTGGAACACCGACTACTGTAGAATTCGCTGGAACATCCTTTACAACAACTGAACCTGCACCTATCTTACAGTTGTCACCTATAGTAACAGAACCAAGTACCTTTGCACCTGCACCTATCATAATATTGCTTCCAAGTGTCGGGTGTCTCTTGCCCTGCTCTTTACCAGTTCCACCAAGAGTTACTCCCTGGTAAAAGTGTTACATTATCCCCGATAATAGTGGTCTCACCAATAACAACACCGTGTCCATGATCAATAAACAATCCTTCACCTATTGTAGCACCTGGATGAATCTCTATACCCGTCTTTCTTGCAGTCTTTTGTGATAATCTCCTGGCTCTGTAAAAATGGCCTTTCTCATATAATTTATGAGCTTTTCTATACTTTAACAACGCCCAGAAACTAGGATAAAGAAACACCTCCATCTTAGTCTTGATAGCTGGATCCCTATCCATAATCACAGCCATTTCCTGCTTTATAAAATCTAAATATTTCATATCTGATAACTTCCTAACTATTCATATGATCTTAATTCATTATATGATGTATTTTATCTCAGATATGCTGTTGTATATTTATGTTCTTTATACTTCTCTTTTTGCAGCACATCCGTTACAGCCGCTGCAACAGTTTGTCATATCAGAATCACCATATATATAATTAGACACTGAAACAAGACTGCATATAGCCTGTGATGATATACCTTCTCCTGTTCCTGTGAATCCAAGTCCTTCTTCTGTTGTTGCTTTGATATTCACCTGGTTAATATCAAGCTTAAGCGTCTTTGCTATATTCTCACGCATAGTGTCTATATACGGACGCATCTTAGGTCTCTGTGCAATAATAGTTGCATCTATATTCTCTATAATATAATTATTCTCATCAAGAAGCGCACCAACATGCTCTAAAAGCTTCATGCTTGATATTCCCTTGTATCTGTCATCAGAATCCGGGAAATGCTTTCCTATATCTCCAAGTGCTGCTGCACCAAGGAGTGCATCCATGATAGCATGAAGAAGTACATCAGCATCTGAATGTCCAAGAAGTCCCTTCTCATATGGTATCTCCACGCCGCCAAGAATAAGTTTTCTATTTTCAACTAATTTGTGAACATCATAACCCAGTCCAACTCTCATATGCTAACCATACCTTTCTATGATATCGTATATTTTCAAATTTATTCTTATCTTTATAAGTAAAACACATTTTTATAACATTTACAAGCACATATTAATAAACATAGCATTATTATATGTTTATATTTTATCGCACTACCACCTTGATACATCCAGCATCACTTCTTATCCAGCTGTCTTTTTTCTCTTTTCGTCAATATCAGGTGTCTTACTGCTGCTACAGGATGATGTAATATCATCCTTGGACCTGAATATCGCATAACCGCTTTAATCTTATCCCTCATATCAGGCTTATAGCAATGCACCTTACAATTAGAACAAAATGTCTTTGTTTCCATAAATGGACATTTATCGCTTCTCATACTGGCATATTCTGCCAGTTTCTGACACTCACTGCACATAAGGCTTCCTGTATGATGATTACCACGGCAATACAGTTGTATCATCTGCGTGACCATCTCTTTTTCCTGTTCACGTTTTCTGTTAATATCTGTATTTTTTCTTTTCATCTTACATACCTCTTTCACTCTATATCAGCAAAGCCAGAGCTTTAACTCTGGCTTTATATCATATCATCTAACTTACTCTTCCGCGCTCAACCGAATATGTCCTGTCAGCTATTCTCATCGTAGACTGTCTATGCGATACAAGCACAACCGTCTTATCATTTCTTTCCTTAGCTATTGACTTAAGTATAACCGCTTCATTCAGGCTGTCGAGATTACTTGTTGGTTCATCTAAAAGCACAAGGTCTGAATCATGCAAAAACACTCTTGCAAGACCTATTCTTTGTTTCTCTCCACCAGAAAGTGTATCACCAAGCTCACCAACAGGAGTGTCATATCCTTTAGGAAGTGTCATGATAAAATCATGTATTGATGCCTTTTTGCAGGCATTTTCTATATCCTCATCAGTCGCATCAAGCCTTGCTATTCTTATATTATTTCTGATACTGTCACAGAAAAGATGAGTATCCTGTGTCATATAGCTTTCCATGTTTCTAAGGTCATTAGTATTAACAGTCCTTATATCACGCTTTCCTATGCTTATTGTTCCACTATCTGTATCCCAGAATCTCATAAAAAGTTTAAGAAGCGTTGACTTTCCACTACCACTCTTTCCAACTATTCCTGTAACTTCACCTTTTAATATATTTATAGAAAAATCATCCAGTATCTTTTCATCATCATATGAAAATGTAACATTTTCTGAACTTATCCCATCAAAAACAGCATTTTCCTCTCCAGAAACCTCATCAACAACCGGATTTTCATCAAGTATATTTAACACTCTGTTTCCTGCTGCAAATGTGCTTTGCAATGTGCTTCCAAGTGATGCCAATGCAACAGCTGGTCCAAACGATGAAAATAGAGCTATTGATGTAAGAAGTACTCCATCAAAGCCTATACTTCCACAAGCATAAAGAAAAGCCCCTGTAAATAACATTATGATATCAAACACAAGTATACATACATTAGTAACTGCTGTATTAATACCAGCCTTATCTTTCATACGTCTGGAATACTCTGAAAGTTCATCAGTCTGCATATTCATGGAATTAAGCCTTTTATTCCCAAAACCATACTGTATTATCTGCTGCACACCTCTTAAGCTATCCAGCACAAAGCTGCTAAGCTCACCTGACTTTGTACGATAAACCATGCCATCATCGCCACCAGCCTTTGATGCCAAAAGCGGTATAACTACACCTGTCACAATATAAGCAACAAGAGCAACTACTGCTAATATCCAGTGAAATGAACCTATATATACACACATTATAACTGTATACAAAACAGCAATTGCTATTGGTGATATTGTATGTGCATAAAACACCTCAAGAAGCTCTATATCTGATGTTATAACCGATATGAGATTTCCCCTGTCCCTGCCCTCAAGCTTTGCAGGACACAAGTTTCTTAACGCTTTAAACACCTTATCTCTTATAATAGCTAACAATCTGAATGCTATAAAATGATTGCATGACTGTTCTGCATATCGAAATCCAGCCCTTACAAGTGCAAAAACAATAACACTTATAAATATAACCTTAAGTGATAAACCTGTATCATAACCAGAAGCATCAAGTATTGCATATCCTCCAAATATCGTTATAAAGGAGGCACACAGATGACCTGCAAGACCCATAAATATAGCTATAATCATATATCCTGTAAGTGGCTTAACAAGTCCTATAAGTCTTAACATAACAGTTAATCCACTACGTCTCTTTATCTCACTATTCATACTAATCCTCATTTCTATACACGTTTTATATATTTTCCATTTCACACTGTGTATTCCACAAGCTGGCATATATACCATTTTTTTCAAGAAGTGCTTCATGTTTTCCACATTCAGCTACATATCCATCGCTAAACACATATATATTGTCAGCTTTAACAACATTAGCAAGACGATGTGATATAAGAATAACCGTTTTTGTTCTGGCAAGATTATGAACCTCTGCCATAATATCATCCTCGCTCTCAACATCTATATTAGATGTCGCCTCATCAAATATATATACACTGTTATCACGCATAAGTGCCCTTGCAAGTGCCAGTCTCTGTCTCTGTCCACCCGACAGGTTAGATGCCTGCTCATTAAGCTTCATATCAAGGCCACCCTGCTCTTTTATATAACCATCAAGTTTTACATGTCTTAAGACTTCCCACATTTTATCATCTGCAGCATCAGGATCTGACATGCGCAGATTATCTCTTATAGTTCCTTTAAACATATAACTCTGGTGACTTATGTACGTAACATTTTCCATTAATGATTTTTCGCTTATATCTGAAAGCCTTACTCCACCTATAGTTATGCTTCCTCCAAAATTTTCATTCTTTTTAGTAAGAATACCAGCAAATGTAGACTTACCACATCCACTCTCTCCTACTATTGCAGTAAAGCTTTCCATCGGACATTCAACATTAATATTTTTAATATTGGTCTTTGTGCTTCATACGCAAACTGCACATTTCTAAAGCTTATATTATGATTGTCCGGAAACTCCTGATTCCCCTTCTCACTTTCTTTCATATCAAGAAATGAAATATCTTATCACTTGCAGCCATTCCATTCATAGCTATATGAAAAAATGACCCGAGCTGTCTCATAGGTATAAAAAAGTCTGCTGATAAAAGAATAATAAGCAGACAGCCTGCCATATCTATATGTCCACTTCTAAACTGAAGTACGGATACAATAAGCCCAAGTGCAGCACCTCCATATGCAACAAAATCCATAATAGAAATAGAATTCAGCTGCATTGTCAGCACCTTCATTGTGATTTTCCTAAACTTTTCCGACTCTTCATTCATCTGCCTGTTTTTATATTCATCCGCCTGGTATATCTTAAGAGTTGTAAGTCCCTGAAGATTCTCTAAAAATGTATCACCAAGTGCTGTATACTGATCCCAATACTTAGATAGCAGCTTTTTTGCCCATGTCTGGACTGCTGCTATAGATACAGGTATCAAAGGTACGCATATAAGAAGAATAACTGCTGATGTAACATTTATAGTGCATACATATACAAAAAGTGTCAGTGGTGCCAGCATTGCATAAAAAACTGCGGAAGATATGCACCAAAGTATGTTTCAAGCTGGTCTACACCTTCTACCGTTATCTGCACAAGCTCTGATGTCTTTATCTTTTCATTATATGAAGTCCCCAATCTTAACAGCTTTTCATATATAAGATTCCTTAATGTTTTCTTTACCGTCTTAGATGATTTATAACTCATTCTTGCTGAAAATATATTGCATATGAAACGAATCAAAAAACATACAGCCAAAACTGCTGCAAGCTGTAATATTCTTTGTTTTAAATTCCCTGTATCCTTTGTTACTGCAAGTGTTGCTATAAAAGACGTTATCATAGTCATAAAAACTATGTTCGATATAAGAGCTATCCATTGAAACAACACATTACCCGCTATGTATTTTTTGCTATCAGGTACTATCTGTACCAGACGTTTTTTTATCATATTATTTATCCATCCTTTATTTAAATAATTTAATAATCTGTCAGAATTATATCCCACCACTTATTTAATAATTTCATACTTTTAATAATTTCATACTTTTAAATGTTGATGGTTGTATGAGACTGTTTCAGGATGTGCACTTCTAACACTTGTTAGTTTATTCAAACCTTTTATTAATAATTTATCTTATTTTTATGTGATGTGTCAAGTGGAATTACATTGGAAATTGGAATTGGAAATAAATTGGAGATTGGAATTATTGACAGTTGAAATAAATTAGAATAATTGAAATTGATTAGAAACATTTTAAAAGCCCCTGCAATCTTTATCTTTAAGATCGCAGGGGAGAAAAATAATACTCACAATGGAATTATATACCATTATGATGAAAGGAGGGAGAATTCTAATCTTTGTTAGAAACTAGAATTCAATATGAAAATAAAATCTTGTAAAAAGTATTTGTAATGGTAGTTATAAAATAGCATACATGTTTTATTTTTCAAGTCCTTTTATGTATTTTTGCCTATTATCACAAGTTTAATATACATTTTTTATGCAACTTGTACACTTCATTGTTTAAGTTTAAAAAAAGATAATATTTTTAATTTTTTCAAAAAAAAGTGTTGACAACTAGTGCATTTTAATATTATAATAGCGAAGCAGTTTGCGTGAGACAAAACGCAGACAAACGAACGGGATCTTAGCTCAGCTGGGAGAGCATCTGCCTTACAAGCAGAGGGTCACAGGTTCGAGCCCTGTAGGTCCCATTTAGAACGAAAGTTCTAATATATTATATATTTTCTTTTGTGGCGAGATAGCTCAGTTGGCTAGAGCACACGGTTCATACCCGTGGTGTCGTGGGTTCAAATCCCTCTCTCGCTACTTTTTTATGTCTAAAAATCTCTCTGAACCCCCATAAATACTGAAAGAACGGATAGATTGTATATAAATCTGCTAAAATAAAAGACAGCTCCTACATCTTATCACAGACATAAAAGCTATCTTCCTAATATTATCAATCTCTTTCTGCAGAAAACAATATATCACCTTATATAAACCGATGTGCCTATTTTCTCGCCCATGTTAACCTTAGTCTCATATCCAGCTACTGTATTAACCAGTATATCCTCATCCGGTATGATTGTATCCTTTTTAAATATAAGCACTACTGTTGAACCGCCATATTCAAAATAACCTTTTTCAGCTCCCTTTTTAGTCCTGCACTTTTCCATATTATTGACAATTCTGCCAACCAGGAGAGCTCCAACTTCCATCACTATGACATCTCCAAAGTTTTCTGTCCTATGTACACAATATTCTCTGGTATTTTCCTTGTATATAGGATATACATCATTTGCTATTGGATTAACTGTATGAAACACTCCATTAATATGCCTTTCATGGCTTTTAATCCCATCGTCTATAAAATGAAATCTATGATAATCATCCACACACAGTCTGAATATCCCTATATATCCACCCTCATATTTTTTGCAAGCTCCCCATCTCTTAAAAGCTCCTTAAGTGTATATCTTGTATTCTTTATAAGAAATGATGACTTTTCATCTATAAAATACATACTCAGCCTTGCATCACAAGGACTTATAAGAGAGGTTTTATTCATATCAATCCGTCTATTCTGTGGCTTTATTTTTCTTGTAAAAAAATCATTGAATGACAAATAATCCTTATATGTGCTTTTCTCATATAAAGACATATCAATATTATTTGCTTTTATAAACAACGGTATTAACAATCTTGAACTACGCATATCAAGTATTGTTTTACAAGCTTCTGACAACCAGGGTTTTATCAGAAATGATGTTATCACTCTTCCAGCTTTAGTTTCATACATATATTTTATCAGCTTATCCTGTGCATCATCTTTGCCAACCATCTTTCTATGTCTGTCAACAGACTGCATACTTTCTTACCTCCCCATCGCTTAGCATAATCTAACAAACTACATTTACACCACTATTCATAAACAGTCCAAAAGCTATGTCTCACAGTTTTTAACAAAGCCTTTTTGCAGCAATCAGCTCATTCTCCACATAAGCCAATGTGTTGTAAACATATATATAACAGCCATAGCAACTACAAACACAAGCACTGACAGCATAAGATTGTTTGGTTTTTTGAATTTAAAGTTTGTTACAAACAATAACGCTGTGATAAACACTGCCACCTTAAGCACTATAAGAAACATGTTGTCCGGAAATACCGGTCTTAACATATATAATATAGGTAAAATAACCGATATTGATGTTATAGGCATCCCCTGGTAGTACTTTCTGTTTTCAGATGTTTCATTCTGTCTTATCTGTTCCTTAACATTATAAAATGCCAGTCTTATAAGTCCAGCCAGTCCATATATCATAAGGCAGACAATCCCGATAATATCTGTTATACCGATTTTATAGCATATTACGATTGGCAATATACCAAAACACACTATATCGCACAGTGAATCTATCTGTATGCCATAACATTTTTCTTCATCCGTTCGATTTTTTTTAGTTCTCGCTATCTTGCCATCAAACATATCACACAAGCCCGATAATGCAAGACACACTATTGCTCTTTTAAAATGTCCATCCATGCACAAAGTTATTCCATACATAGATATCATCATACTTATATATGTAAGTACAACTGTATAATCATAAAACCAATCATTTGTATTCCTCTTCTTCTATCTATAATCAATGTTAAAGTCATCAACTCCAACTATTTCTTTCTTAGTAAAGCGCCCTATGTATATATGCGCAAACATTGTAAATACAGCACTGACAAAAAGCTCTGTATAAAAGCTTACTGATCTGCTAAGCACCAGTCCTGCCGTAATAAGATTACTTCCAAAAACAGGAAGATATATCACCCTGAAAAGTGCCTCACTTATACCCATACCTCCCGGTAGCGGAAGCATATCGACCGAAAGAGATATAACTGCCTGCAACATAACAACCGTATACATACCAGTTCCTTTTAGCCCAAACGATCTATATATAAAATATGTTGTAAAAAATACGCTGTCCTTTGCAATATAGTAATAACAAATACCTTAAATACAACTAAAACATGCTTCTTTAAATATGCTGCCGTTCTTCTATACACTTCCATGGCATCGTTTAATCTGTCTATCCTTTGATTATCAATCTTCATAATATGAAGTCTTTCAAGCACACGGATAACCATACTGCATATGTTAGTTGCTAACCTGTTATTAAAAACCAGAATCAGCATCGCTGCTATACATATTATATTAAGAATTATTCCAAGATAAAACACAAAACGTATTCCATCCAGCCTTTCATTTATAAATGTTCTGTCAAACAGCATAAGCCATACTCCTACAGCTACAAGTACAGCTTTATATGTAATAGTTATAATCATAAGTATAACTGTAGCAAATGGTATAGGAATCCTGTTCCTTTTTCATATAATATACCTGCATAGGCTGTCCGCCCGAAGCAGATGGTGTAATACAGCTAAAGAAAAAACCTGCACACGAATATAAAAAGCAGGTGAATCTACGTGTCCTGATACCAAATGTTCCAAAAAGATAATGTATAATATGGGATTCACCATATATAAACAATACAATAAAAATCACAGACAGTACAACCCATACCGGATCTGCCATCTGCATTTTTGCCCACACCTCTGAAAGACTGTCGCCAGAGCCATGAAACACATAGTATAACGTTATCATGAACAGTATAATCAGAAAACTTCCATTAAATATATTTTTCTTATTTCTCTTCAATAAATTTTTCACTTACCTGCTTCCTTTACACCATTCATAATATTGAGCAGAAATCTGTATACTCCTGTCTTGTTAACAACCAGCCAGCACACCTCAGATATCGCAACTGCTGATATGACATCGGCAATAACATGTTGTTTGGTGACAAGTGTGGAAATAAATACCATAACAGCTATCACTGCTGCCATATTCTTAAAAATGACCGGATATTCTTTAATATTTCTCACACCGATATAGCAATTCCAACTTACAAGACAATGAATCGATGGAAACAGATTATCAGCTGCATCAATCTTATATAAAAATCTCAAAGCACATGAAAATATATCTTCTCCTGTGATATCTGGCCTGATATTATAAGTAGGAATAACTACAAATAATATAGCACAACATGTACGTGTTATAATATCAAATGTAACAAATCTTGCACATTCATATCTACCCACACGTACACTTGACTATATAATATATAATCCAGGATATATAACATCCGAAATACACCACAACAAATACAGGAATAACCGGCGTTGCCCTGTCTATGGGAAGTGTCATATCAAAATGCTTCATATCCGCATTAATACACCTTGTTCCCCAGTACACAAGCATATTCCATGAAAAGCACGCAATAAGCGGTATTATAGCATACACAGGTATTATTCTGTTAATGTGATTAAATAATTTTTTAATATTTGTTCTGACTGAATTTTTCAAATGTTATATATCCTTTAATGTAAATTTCTGTTATTAAACGTTAATCTGTGCTGTAAGTCCAAGATCATCAGCATTAGCATCTAGTATTGGCTTAATAACCTCAGCAAGATACTCTTCCACCTGTTCCTTAGAACGTCCTACATACTTGATAGGATCAAGCTTAGCCTGAAGTTCCTCAAGTGTAACTCCAAACATAGGATCAGCTGCTATAAGTTCAAGAAGGTTATTATCAAGTCCCTCCTGCTTAACACGCTTTCCTGCAACCATAGAAAGCTCTCTGATTCTTTCATGAAGCTCCTGTCTGTCACCACCAGCCTTAACAGCATCCATCATAATATTTTCTGTTGCCATAAATGGAAGCTCTGCCATCATATGTTTAATTATAACCTTATCATATACAACAAGTCCGTCTACAACATTAAGATAAAGATCAAGTATACCATCTACTGCAAGAAAGCCTTCCGGTACAGAAAGTCTCTTGTTAGCTGAATCATCAAGTGTTCTTTCAAACCACTGTGTACTTGATACAATAGCTGGATTAAGTGCATCACATAAAACATAGTCAGCAAGCGAAGCCATACGCTCACTTCTCATTGGATTTCTCTTATATGCCATAGCTGATGAACCAATCTGATTCTTTTCGAATGGTTCTTCAATTTCTTTAAGGTGCTGTAAAAGTCTAATGTCATTTGAAAACTTATGAGCACTTGCAGCAATACCTGCTAATACATTAAGAACCCTTGTGTCCATCTTTCTTGAATATGTCTGTCCGGATACAGGGAAGCACTTTGTGTATCCCATCTTCTTAGCAATCTTGTTTTCTAATTCTTTAATCTTTTCATGGTCGCCTTCAAATAATTCTAAGAGCTTGCCTGAGTTCCTGTCGTACCCTTGCTTCCTAAAGCATCATACTGTCAATAATGTAGTCAAGATCATCTAAGTTCTAATTTTAACTTCATAGCATAAGTGCTCTCTTACCAACTGTTGTAGGCTGAGC
>ENA-OQOA01000560-OQOA01000560.1-human-gut-metagenome-genome-assembly--contig:-NODE-560-length-15409-cov-2.700628_pt1 | contig 15409 bp, 12 predicted proteins | sample MGYA00242633_ERZ504888 | MGnify/ENA primary metagenome ERZ504888 (study PRJEB26092, sample SAMD00036372) | human gut metagenome | host: Homo sapiens | study: EMG produced TPA metagenomics assembly of... | reverse complement strand
TCACATTCGCTGGTAATAATCCCTGTAGCCGGATCATAACCTAAAGCCAACGGACCTGTAAAGATACGGTTGGGCAGTGCCACAATACTTTTCATCCCGGCTATAATTTTGTCACGATAAGCCGTATTGCCGGTACGCTCCCATTCAGTCATCCAGTTTCCGGCGTATGCCAACCAGTCGGGACCGATGCGGAGACGTGCAGGTGCCGTACAAGGATACTGACTGCGAGGTTGTGCCAGACGCATGGGGTCCAGCGTGTACAATTTCTGATCGGCATCTTTTACCTCGGTCATTAAATCACCGCATCGGTCGTCCGTAGTAAGATAATAGTAGAAACGATTCCAGGCAGCCTGACTGATCCGTGCTTCTTTAGCTCCACATCCCCAATGACTGACATTGTGCCGACTACCCAATCCTGCATTCGAACCGATATGATATACATCCACTTCCGCCGTATGACGGGTCATGGCTTCCGCCATGCGCCAGATATCAGCACGTCCGGTACGCAGGAAATTATACCATAGCCACATATTAGAAGCCAGTTCCGTGTTATCCCATGCAAAACCTCCGATGTCATAACGCCAGGTATGGCGGACAGGATCGTATGCATGCATCACATCCCCATAATTCCAAAAGCCATACCATTTGTTTTGTTCTATCGCTTTTTGATAGAAGCTGATATAAGCATCCAGCCTGTCTTCCACCCGGGCACGGAAAGGAGTACTACGATCGGGAAGGCTCCAAACACCAAATGCCTGCTTGGCATGCAAATATTCAGGTACAGGCATCAGCACTCCCGGTCCGGCAAATTGTTTAGCTTGTTCTGCAAAAGCTTTCTTCCCGCTATAACCACCCTGAGGTATCAAGGTAAAAGTCGTTGTACGGGCAATCCCGTAAGGGGTGCTCATTCCTTCTTGTACATCTTCGTAACTGGCATTCAAGTCATGAGCAACATTATCATAATGGCGCAAGTCCATCGGCTCAGCATCCGGACTCCATATCCATGCGGTAAGAGCAGCCACCGGAGTTTTTGCATCCGAGATTTCAATAGAAGACGGATAAGACTGCCAGAAATCATGCAACTCAAGCCCCATACCTCCGGTTATATCTCCGGCAAAAGCATAACCCTCACTACGTGTACCGGAAAAAGTACCTATCCAAGGATTATTGTCATTGGCACGTTTACGGATTGAAAATGCATCTGCTGTCAGTTGGGACAGACGATAGCTGTCCCAAGAAGCCCAATGATCAAGCAAAGCACAGTTCTTTTCGTCAAAAGCTTCATAAGAAGGAATGCGTTTTCCTTCCATCTGCTGTTGCTGTAACGAAGATTCTCCATTCCGGTTTTATCCAATGTAAGTATGCGTCGTCCCACCAAAAGGCTGAACGGGCTCGCTCCAGACTCCACCATCGGCACAAGAGAAAGCTACATGGCGATTGTATAAAGCCTCACGCATAGGAACATCAAAACGAACTCCCAAGGCGCGAATAAAATCTTTGTTCTGATCTCCGTCATATACAAAACTATGCACCATTTTCACTTGCTCACTGCCACCATAAAAATAAAGCCGTACCACAAAGGGCAACCACTCACGACCATTCGGACTTTTGTGTACCCCTTCCAATTTAACAAGCGCACGCACAGAACCGGCACGCTCTACAGTCACAGATTTCAGTTCTCCTATATAATTAGTGAAAGAAACTTGAGAAGTACTTTCAAGTACCGGTTCGCTTTGCGTATGGCATATAAGCCTAGCCTTTTCTCCTACTTTCACACCTTTATATAACAGACTATCTATCAAAAATTCGCCTTGACGAGGTATATATGCTGAAATGACTCCGGTAGAGATATGAATACCCTGTGATGTTTCTGCCACAGTAAACGGACTTTTTTTTATCTGTATCCGGCAGTTTGGATTTCGCCTTAGATTTCTTTACCGCCTTTTCCAGAGTCAATTTTTCTGTTCCGGCAGGAATAACTCCTGCTATTCCTCCCCACTTTACAGAACCATCCGGCCAATAAGCCAAAGTCCAAGTATCAATAGGAATATCCTCACCACTTTCTGCAGATAGCCGTAGCTTGTTTTCCGGAAAAACTTCCCCTTTATCAAAAGGCACTCCGAAACTTACGGCCTTATCCTGCCGGGGAGTTTCACCAATCCATTGCAAAGGAACAGTAGCCACTTCTTGCGATGAGCATTCATAACTGAAATTTGTAATACGAGTACGCGACAAAGTGGTACGAAAACCAAACCAGCCTTCCCGTAACGGTTCAGCATCCCTAAAGTCCACCAAACGCTCACCGTCTATGTAATAACTAACCCTATTGTTCTCGTTGGTAATCTTGATATGATACCAATGATTCGGCTTCAGCAAATGTCCGGCATCCGTATATTCCTTTAGAATAGCAGGACGGGCTTTAGGATTTGTAATACCCGACTCATCCCCATCATAACGACGGAAACGTGTAGTAGAGTTATGATTACCACCATATCCCAAATAGTAAAGCTGTAAAGAATAACAATTCAGGAATATACCGCTACGCCATTTTTCTCGCTTCCATAAATTATCGGGATATTGAGGGTCTGATGCCATCCAGAAGCAGTTCAAATCACTCAGACGATCTCCATCCGACTCCACCACCACACATGCATCATATTCAATGGTCACTTTTCCACTCATTTTCTCTTTTCTCCAAAGAGTCAACCCTTTGGGAGATACTATCTCAGCGGTATCTCCCTGAAACGTCACTTTATAATCAGGCGATTCCGATTCAACCTTCCAGTATTTAGTAAACTGGCGGGAGTTCAAACCGGATACTCTATTATCCTGTGCCTTTGACGTAAAGACAACTAATAAAAATAAAAACAGAAACAGATTTTTCATACGATGTTGCTTTGTTTTCATTTACTTTAAAAAATCTTTTAACGGACAGTCCGTAGCTTTCAGCCCGTCAGCAATACTCCGGGCATTCATACGGGCACCTTTCAAAGAGGTATGGGTATGGTCATGATTGAAATACGTTCCTACTACACGCAAACCTTGATTGTATCCCATATCTTGGAGCTTGTCTCCTGATATTTTATTCAAATCTATAAAATAAGCCCCGGCCGCTTCTGCCGCTTCACGCGTCCATTTACCAAAAGAATTTGTATTGCGCTCTATCTCACCATTATCAAACTTATTGCGGGGTGTATGACTCAGGACAATAGGAACAGCTCCCTTTTCTTTTACATCCATAATAAACTTACGCAAATACCAGCCGAAAGAATAAACCACTTGATAGCTGCCGGTTTTCTCCATTTTTGAAGACCTTGCTTTCATTTCCTGAACCGGGTAATTCCGCACGCGCTTTCCCTGTGTTTATGTCACCTGCATCATTATGTCCGAATTGTATCAAAACAAAATCTCCCGGCTGAAGTGCATGATAGATTTTATCCCAACGCCCTTCATCTAAATAAGTACGCGCACTGCGGCCCGCTTTCGCATGATTCTCTACAGAAATTCTTTCTGTGTCAAACAGTTCGTGAATAACACTTCCCCATCCCCACATGCCATTTTCATCTTTATCAGTATTCTTCACTGTACTGTCTCCCACCGTAAACAATACAGGATTCCCCTTTTTACGGGTAGCCCCCGTAACCGTATCTTTTTCTACCGGTTTCAAATAACGCGCCAGTTCCAACCCCTTATAATTACGGATTCCTTCGGCTGCAGATTCTGCATTGACACGCGCGCCAAAAGCACTTGTGTGAATACGGTCCAGATAGAACATATACTTTACTTTTCTTTGCCGAATTTCTCAAATTTGCGTGCCGAGATATCATTCAGATCAATAAAAGGATTCTCGCTTTTTTAGCTACCTGCTTCGCCCATAATCCAAATGTCTGATTCACCCGGGTAATAATAGTGCTGTCTGCATCTTCCCAAGCGTTACGAGGAGTCAGAGACATCAAAACAGGATAAGCACCTTTTTTCTCACATCATGAATAAAACGACGCATATATTCCCCATACGTATATACGGTTTCTTTTGCTCCTGTCTCTTTAATAGTCACATTCAGACTGTCTTTGCCAATTCCCGGAATAGAGGCACGGGCACGGCCACTATCGTACGGACCATTGTCATTATGCCCCAATTCTATGATAACCCAGTCACCTTTACGAACTCCTTTCAAGACATCAGGCCATAACCGGTTATAAAAAGTACGGCTACTGGTTCCTCCCAATGCGTGATTTTCAACAGTTATCTTATTTTCATCAAAATATTCGTGTTCAAAATATCCCCATCCCCATTGACCGTTATTTCCATTGCCCAAAGTACCGGTACGCATCGTTGAATTTCCAACAAGGAACAACACCGGATTATCCCCTTTCCGGCTGGAACCTGAAACAGGACGGGCGGAACGCACCACATTTAAACTATCAAGCGTATTATCAACGACTTGGTTCACATCCTTCATCGGAGCAGCTATTTTATCTTGAGCATGTGCTCCCAATCCTACTCCGGCAGCTAACAAAAAGCATAAACAAAGTTTATTTCCTTTCATGACATTTATAGTGTTTTTCTTTTATTGCATTTCAAATCTTTCACAAAAATAAGATGAACGAACAAACCGGAGAATAGAAATTCATTCATTTTCCTGTTTATTCGTTCAACCAATAGTACATATATCCTAATCAGAGTAGCGACAAGGCTAGAAACTAGAGTGCGGCGGTTGGTTATACGCTACATTCTGCCAAGCTATCGCCAACCTGTACTGACGGTCATTCATCCATGTGGCACGTCTGTCCACAGCCGGTATGGTAGTAGAATAAATACGTAATTCTGTCTGGTCTTCGGAGGCCCAAATAACCTCTTCCCGCCAATCTCCTAAAATATCACCCGACAAACACGGATTACCTTTTGTTCCATTATTGGAAACAACTCCCTCGGCTTTCAATAATAAATCTGTACTTTCCGTATTCCAATTCCATTTACTGATGGAAACATGATCCAGTAGTTCCGCTAAGGGATCGGCATCCCAATAAATGGTAAAATTGCAGGAGCCAGGCTTTCTATTACTGATTATTTCTCCGGTATCCCCTCTTCTCAAACCTCCTATATTGCACCAACACTCTGCTCCATCATAACGCGGATCAATATCGGCAGCTACTCCACGACCGGCATCTTGTCCCAAACCATCCTGCCAGATAATTTCTCCGGTCGCTCCATCAAACATAGCTACGGCAGGAGTACGCTTTACAATTTCATTATCGCCTTCATTTTCATGCACGCCAAAAACCTGCATACCTTGACGGGAAGGAATAAAACGTCCGGCATGTAAAGCATCCCCGTGACGCAAGCCCGTAGTAAACAGTCCTTTACCATCATGGTCTACAGTCATAGCCCCCACGCAGATTTCATCACAACCATCACCATCAAAATCCGCTACGGTCACACTATGATTTCCCATGCCCGAATAGGCCTCCCAACCCGGTGCCGCACTATCAAAAGTCCATGTATGTTTCAATGCCCCGTTTGTAAAAGTCCATGCAGCCACCACCGTCCGTCCGTACCATCCTCTTACCATGACAGGTGAAGGCGTTTTTCCATCCAGAAAAGCTACTCCAGCTGTAAAACGGTCTGAACGACCACCAGTATTGTCATTACCACAATTGCCACCGACACCTCCCCAACCATCCAAGGGATAACGGGTTGGAATATATTCTTTCGAATCCAGTTCTTTTCCGGTACGTCCCTCAAAAACCGTGAGGTATTCCGGGCCATTTACTATCTTACCATACGTAAAACTTTTTTTATCCCATGTCCTCCAGTCGGCTTGGGCATCTCCTATCCGATGTCCCCAGCCCGTCGACAGTACCATCTCCTGTCTTACAACAGATTTCCGCACATCCATCTCCATCAAAATCAAAGACCAGGAAATTAGTAGTGGCTGCTCCGGAACGTACATTCGGTCCCAAATCAATACGCCACAATCTTGTTCCATCCATTTTATATGCATCCAAATAGGTATTACCGGTAAAGCCACGTTGTGGCGGTCGCTTTGAATTAGAAGGAGACCATTTTAAAATAATCTCATACTCTCCATCACCATCCAGATCACCTACACTACAATCATTAGCTGTATAAGTGAATGATTCACCTGCTATTTCTCCGTCTTCCGGTTTACAAACAGGAACACTTAAATAAGGGATTCCGTTCCTCTCCTTTCAGACGGGTCCAGGTAGTGACTTCCCCGGTAGTTGCTTTTAAAGTCCAACGATTATCCACCGTATAATCAACTGTACGGTCTAAAAATCGGAAGTCCGATCTATCGGTTCTTTATTTAATTTCACCTCCGCACCTCCACCGGAACTACGGTATAAATCAAATTGTAATCCGGCTGCATCCTCCAAGGTCATGCGCCAGCTAAAATACATTCCATCCTCTGTAGGAATTCCAATCAATCCTCTTGAAAGCTTTTCTCCACTGTAAGGTTGGGAAAAAAGCGAATATGCTTCCGACAAGCAGAAGCATATTCATCATAATCCAATGTTTCATCTAACAATTTTATAAAACCTTAATACAGGTGGGGAGGCTCCCCACCTATCTACTTAAAAAGAAATTCCTGTTCACCAATCTTTAACCCATGAAAATATCCGATTTATCCAATATTTTCGTTTTTATTGCCACAAATTCTCTTTAAACTCGATTTCAACAATGCGTAACTCGTGATTAGTTTTATCGCCATTTTTTGCCTTAAACAAGTCTAATTCACCTGCGGCAGGAGCAGCAACTTCTACAATTTGTCCGAAACCGTCACCTTCCTTGCTGGCACCTTTCAAACGAATGGTTATCTCATTTGTCAATACAGGTTTTACATTCAGGTGGATATACCCCAAACTTTTTTCAGTATCACCACTCCAAATCAGTTCATCACCTGCATATATTTCCAAAGGATAGCTGCGCAAACGCCAACCGGTAAGTTTCATACAAATTTCATCCACACGGGCCGCACGTTCCAAACTATAAGTTATCCATGCACTGTTCAGTCTGCCATCATTCTTCCATTCACTCAATTCATTATCATCGAAACTTTTTATCGCTTCATCCTGGTTGGCTCCGGCAACCGCCGATAAGATATTCACATCGACTTTCGTATCTTTGTAAGAAGGAGTCAACGGAGTTTCTCCACGGGTCAGCCTGCCCTCCAGTTCATCTCCCGGAATATAGTTACTCAAGCCATTCTTCACTTCAACCGGTGCGGAAGAAAGACTGATTTCGGCAGATTGCAATCCATCAGCCTTGGCTGTTATACGAACTGTTCCCGGAGTCGTAAGAGAGCGTATCAAAGCCCGGTTGATTCCACATTCTACAGGCAAATCTTTTGAAAGAATATAATTATCTTTGCCCTGTGCTATTCCACCACGCCATTCAGCCGGTCCCTCTACGTCAAAATGTATCAGATCATTAGCCAGCGGGCAACGTCTGCCATCTTTATCCATCACTTCCACTTGAAGCAATACCATATCAGCTCCATCCGCTTTCCAGCCTTTAGGACTTTGAATCACACTGAGTTTAATCTGTTCCGGCTTGCCGGCAGTCTGCAATTCAGCGCGACAACATTCTTTTCCATTCTTATCATACCCTACAGCTTCCAACTTGCCGGACAAATGCCACATCTTTGAAAGTATACAAGAAATGATAATCTCTTTGACCGTTTCCTAAAGATTTGCCATTCAGGAACAATTCCACTTTTTCAGCACTGGATACCACATAAACAGGTTTCACCACATCTTCTTTATAGTTCCAATGACCAACGATATGAATACGGGGATTCTCTATATCCACCCATCCGTCCCACATCACCTGATGTGCATAGAAAGGATCTTTAGGGATACGCATGGCATCTGTCACACCACTACGACGATAATTCTCCACACCACGATAATGTGTATTCGTATCCGAGAAGATGATTTTCACACCTCCCGAGCTGACACGGTCACCTGTACCCGGGCGTTCACGCCAATAATCAAACCAACGAATCACATTCTCAATAGTAAAGGAATCCTGATTGTGATTATAAGCACGGGCATCCACCTTTTTCTGGACCTTATTAGTCATTGCAGAACGGAATGAATTATTTCCTTCCCCATTTTTATGATATGGATAAGAATATTCATCCCAATATTTGCGCAGACCTTCATCACGGCAGTATTCCATGGCCCACATCGGATGATGTTTGCTCTTATTGATATAAAGCATCTCGCCACCATATTCGGCTTCACGAATATCAAGCATTTCACGGGAACCGATGGCACGGCCTCCATGAGGGTCATACTTATCACGAATCGCTTTCATTTCTATCATGTGTTCACGACTGATTGATTCGTTTCCACATTCATAGAATAAAATACTCGGATTATTACGGTTGTAAATAATGGCATCACGCATCAATTCTGTACGTTGTTCCCATTGACGGCCTTCACGGTCCTTTTCTGCATCACCGGCCTGCATCGCCTGAATCAATCCGACACGGTCACACGATTCAATATCCTGCTTCCAAGGGGTGATATGCATCCAACGAACCAAGTTGGCATTATCTTCCACCATCAGACCGTTGCTATAATCACTCAGCCATGCAGGAACACTCATACCGACTCCCGGCCATTCATTACTGGTACGCTGTGCAAAACCTTTCATCTGAATCACCCGGTCATTCAACCAAATCATTCCTTTGCCGAAACGAGTTTTACGGAAACCGGTACGGGTAGCCACTTCATCTACTTTTCTGCCATCCACCCATAAACTGGTTTTTACTGTGTACAAATATCCGTATCCCCAACTCCAGAAATGAAGTCCGTCTATTTCTGCTGAAGCTTCCAAAGTCGCAGTTTCACCCGGTTTTACTACCGTCTGAGTACCCTCAAAACTTTTTATGCTTTTCCCGTCACGATCACACACTTCAACCTTATAAGCGACTTTCTTATCCCGATTATATTCATTTTTTATTTCGGATTCGGCGTGAACTACGGCTTTACGAGATTTTACACGAATATCCTCCGCATAGATATAGACACCGGTCGTTTTTAAATTACTATACAAGGGAAGTGTCTGATAAAGTTTATCAGTAACATGAAGCCACACATTCTTAGGAATCCCTCCATAATTGGCATTAAAATTACGGTCACTCCATTGATACTTAGTATCAGTGGCACGTTCCTTATAATTCCAGTTATTATCAATGCGGACTGCCATTACATTCTCTTGTCCATATTTAATATAAGGAGTCAAATCGAAACCTACAGCCATCGCACCATTTTCATGCAAGCCGATATATTCACCATTGATATAAAAATCAGCTCCTTGACGGACCCCTTCAAATTCAACAAAGACTTTTTTGTTTTGCTATTGGCAGGCAGACGGAAATGCTTACGATACCACATGATTGTATCCGTCAGTTGTTCTATACTTAAACGAAAAGCTTCATCTTCATTAAAAGGACGGGTAATGTTACTTCTTCCAATCCGTATCCTGAAAACGTACTTCTTTGGCTTCCGGTATATCGCCAACATAAAGTAACCATTCAGAATTAAAATTGTATTTATCACGAACAGCTGATGCTGCCGCAATCTGACTTATTCCTATAAAAAGCCAATAAAATAAAAGAATTTTGTTTCTCATAGCTATCTCAAAATTGTTTGTTACAAAACTAGCATAAAAGTTCCCTCTCATACCATAGAATAAGATACATTTATATAGAAATTCGTTCAAAACGAAATTTCAGGGTATTCATGTTGCACATATTTACATATCACATTAATACTCAATATATTACACAAATACCCTGAAACATTTATTCTATAGGTTGCAACATCAGGACTATATAATTCATTGCTTCACCATAGCCGGAGTCAACGTTACAGGTCCCAATAGCCCTGAAGATTTTGGTTCCCAATCAGAAGCATCAAAGATACCATTTTTCACATTTTCCTTTTTCTTGCAGACATATTTACATTATAGAAAATCTTCCAGTCCACTCCCTTCTTATCCATATAAGCAATTCGATTCGCCATAGAGTTGGCTACTCTGACAACTAACTCATCCTGTCCTTTGAATTTTTCAGCAGGGATATACAATTGATAAGGAGAGTCAATCACTGTACCTATATATTCTCCATTCAAATAGACAGATGCATTTTCTGCCACAGTTCCAAGGTTCAATTTGATCACATCCGCTACAGGCACCTTATTTATAGTAGTCGTATAAACGGCTGTTCCAGAAAAAGCTTTATATTCATCCCCTACAAAATCAGTCCATGAGCCCAAACTGTCAACCGTTATAGAAGCAGGAAGTTGAGGACCTCCTTGAACAAAAGAAACAGTCCAACTGCCGGAAACTGGACTTGGCTCACCTGCATTTTGATAATAAGCATAGGCATCTCCTGTAAAATGCTGACCGGAAGTTGATACAATGACAGTTTCACCCGGATTCAATTCCAGGTAAACATCTGTTTGCCCGTCATTGCGTTTCATAGCAGCCAAACCACTAGCACCAGTCATTGGATTGAAAATCGCCGCACTCCGAGCTTCTGTACGAAGTGGAATCCAATCCTCTATTTTACGGTCACTACTATTTTCTATAAAGTAATATTTTCCCGTCGTACTATTTCTTCGGATACATTGCAGACCTGCCTGATACATTTTCTCAGCACCCACATTCGCCTCATTCATCAGAGCATTAATATCATCTGACAAACAAACCTTCCCCTTACCTACACGAGCACATTTAACAGCACCTTCAGCATGAAAGTCCAAAGCATCCAACATTTCTTTAAAAATGAGCCTGTTTTTCTTCCGAAAGAATCATTCCGGCCATATCTTGAGGAATTCCCTTATAAAACACAACGGTAGCACCTTCATCAGCCAAAGCCATCAGTTTTTCCATTGTTTCATAAGGAATATATTGCGCCGCCGAAACAAGAACGGTTTTATATGCGGCACCAGGCGTTACAATCATTTCTTTCTCAATATTAGTTTTAAGAAGTTGCTTGTCAGAAATCATATCCCATGCATAACCATTCTCTGTTAAAGTTACCGCACTTTCTCTGACCGAAGATTCCAACATATTACGATCCAATCCGCTAAAGTGTTGAAGGCTTCTGTTCCCTTGCTCAGACATCACATCGGCTATGTTATAGTATAAAAGAACATCATTGTCAGGAGTGCCATCCTGTAAAAATGACTGCACGCGAGTAACATACTGATTCAAATATTTAAAATCCTCCCAAAACGGATTATTCGGATGAAAATGGACTGCCGCATAAAATAACCATCCCGGCCAAGGAGCATCCTGTGGACTAAAACAAGTACCATGATAAAAAATATGATTCACACCCCCCAAAAAGAAAAGATCAAGTGCTTTCTTTACATCTCCCAGATTCGATTGAAAATGTTCATTCAACCAAGTCGCACTTTCTGAAGATGAGAGTTTCTTTCCTTCTGTATGAGCTACAGACGGAGCTGCTTTTATACTGACTAAATCACGCCCCTCTATTTCGGGTACATCACTCACTGCATACAAATCCAGAATATTGGCAGGAGAGCCATGAGCCTGATTCCTTATACCCTTTCCTTGTTTCGCCGCCCAATGTTGCCAACGAATAGAATAATGATTTATCAATAAATCGTTTATGGTTTGTCTATAATCATATAACACTCTTGCATTTTTATCTGGTGTGTCAATACCTAACAATGCAGGTAAGTGCTGACGCAAGTCATATCCTCTATACTTTTGAAATTCTTCAAAAAAAGCAGGAGTCCAATTCGACTCGCCTCTTGCATCGTCCACTTCATAAGAGTCATTAAAATAATACCTCAGATAACTGATATCCTTTCCTTTAAAAGCCTCATCGAATTTACTGAGATAATGATCAATGGCCGAAGCTGAAAAATGATCTATCACATCACCTTCACCACCAGGCCCTGCACGTTCTACCATTTTTCCATGATGACCTTGGAACAGAGCACAAATAGTCCAGTCACCTTGAGGAGCCGTCCAATCCAATGTACCATCCGGCTTTATTTTTGAAGTCAAGTCGAGACATTCACCTTTATCACTATTAGCGGTCACTATAATCAAAGGAAGTTCCTTTTTATATCGTACCTGATCCAATGCCAATGTCTGTAAATCAGCATTCGCACTGACTGGTTCTTTCAATTCCGCCAGTTTTACCGGAGTATGCCCTGCCAATCTGACAAAGCCTTCTTCTTTATACCGGACAGGTTCACCCAATTGCTTACCTTCTTTCAATTGATAAGTTTTATAAGCCACCGTCTTGCACGCATCTTCGGGAGTGACCCAAGGTCCTCCAAACGGCCATCCCGAAGCATTAGCCAGATCAATACCTAACCCCAACTGCTTTGCTTCCTGCAAAGTATACAGAAACAAATCAACCCATTCCGGAGAAAGAAAATCTTTAAAGCGGTCCTCATAACCATGTATTCCATAAATAGGAGTGATCTCCAATCCCCCCAGATTTGCCTCCTGGTACTTACGCATAACCGTATCCAAATCAATAGTCCTGACCGCATTACCTTCCCACCACCATCGCGTCCAAGGCTTGGTCTCGTTAGTCACTTGCGGCCATTCAATCTTCTGATTCTGTGTACAAGCCAAACAGCCACAAACTGCAAAAAGTACATAACAGAACTTACTGCATTTCTTTAAAAATAAGGATTGCTTCATAAATTTTACTTGTTTAAAAATGGAAACGGGCATTTTCAACACGTTGACCACCTATCATATTCTTTAATTTCCTTGCCACATCAGGATATTGCTTTATCACATTAGTAGTTTCTGCCGGATCTGTATAAATGTTATACAATTCTTCATAAGTTTTAGACGGGTCACTAACTTCCAGTCTCACCAACTTCCAACCATCAGGTGTCATAATAGATTGCTTTCCTCCAAATTCAAAGAACTCATAATAAATACAATCATGCTCCTTCTGAATACCTTTTCCCGTAAGAGTAGGCAAATAAGATATACCATCAATATTTTGAGGAATATCCGCCTGCACCAATTCACCTATAGTAGGCAAAAAATCCCAAAATGCAGAAATATGATTGGTAACTACCCCTTGTGGAATAACTCCCGGCCATTGAATGACGAACGGAGTACGGATACCTCCTTCATATAAATCTCTTTTCTGACCCCTGAACGGACCATTACTGTCAAAATAAGATGGATCGTGCCCTCCCTCCGAATGGACTCCATTATCGGAAGTAAAAACAATTATCGTATGATCATACAAACCTTTCTCTTTTAATTCTTTAATAATCAAACCCACACTTTTATCCAAATAAGTAACCATCGCCGCATACGCCGCACGCGGAGTTTGCTGCGATTTATAACCGTCTTTGCTTCCTCCAAAAGGAGTTTCACAAAATTCCCCCTCATATTCCGTCATTACCTCTCCCATTATATCAAGATCTGCATGAGGTATGGTTGGTGAAAAATAAAGAAAGAAAGGTTTCTGCGCATTTTCATCAATAAAATTCAAAGCCTTTTCCAACATCAAGTCATGCGAATAATATTTCCCATCCAGCATAATTTTCTGCTCATTCTCATGCAAGAACTCAGGGTAATAACTATGAGCAAAACGTTGTCCCAGATAACCGTAGAAATAATCAAAACCATGTTTACCGGGCATACCTTCCGTACCCGGTCCTCCCATTCCCCATTTGCCTACACATCCGGTAACATAATTCTTTGTTTTAAAAATATCGGCTACAGTAACTTCACCGGCAGGAAGCGGAGTTTCATATAACAATCCATCCGAACCTGCTACTTTTGCATTTCCTCTGATTGCAGCATGTCCCATGTGCTTTCCTGTAATCAGAGCACAACGAGACGGAGCACTGACTGTAGAACCGGAATAATGCTGCATAAACTTCATCCCATTCTGAGCTATCCCATCAATATTCGGTGTCTTAATCTGACGCTGACCATAGCATCCCAAATCACCTATTCCCAAATCATCCGCCATAATATAAATAACATTGGGCGATTTCTCTGCCGTTGTAGTCTGGGCCATCGTAAGCCCTGAAGACAACAAAGCTGCGGAAAATAATATCTTACGTGTTTTTTTCATATCCAACCTTGCTTTATTTAAAAGATGAAATATCCACCATCATTAAATTTAATCTTTTTCCATTTGTAAAATGTCCGGATTGGAAAAGAACTTTCGTACCATCCGGACTAAAGCTGGGATGTGCATGATCCGGTTTCATCTTGGTATCCGAAACCAACCAATGACGTTCTCCGGTTTGCACATTAATCAGCCATACATTACCTCCAAAAGTATCTCCGACAGCCCATTTATTATCACGGCTGGCATTACAATGCCAGAAACCTCTTCCTACCAATTGGCCGTCAATCGCTTGGCGGTCTTTTTCTAATTCTACCTGCCCTATCAACTCTACATCATCTGTACGCAAATTGATACGCACAATACCACTTGCCTGTTTGCGAAGGCGCGGCTGAAATCCTAAGATATTGAAATATACAAAATCTTTGGTTGCAAAAGTTTTCATGAGTCACCCAATCTAGCGGAGTTTCTTTATATAAAGGTTTAAAGACTGTTCCATCTGCCGTGCAAAACCACATACGCTGATGGGCATCGCCACCGGTTTCGTTACAAAAACAATTTCACCCGGAGTAAAACGGCTGGCTTGTATGTGACCTGTTTTAAATTCCGTATCAATAACCTTAGTTACTTCTCCTGTACTGAGATTCATTTTACGAATTCCGCAAAGAGTTGGCTTTATCTTTACCGGCTGGTTACTTTCAGGCAAGAAAGCGTTTTTCATCATACGTTCCTTTTCCTCTTCCGTACCCTCACGCTCAACAGTTATGTAGGCATAATCATCATTGCAATCCACAGCATATCCTCCCGGACGTCCCATCTCAGTGGGAAAAGTGCCTATGAAAGTTTCATAAGCGGATGGTTTACCTACTTTTCCTTGTTTTACATCGGCAAAGAATTTATCCAAGTCCATCACATACATGTTCCAGTTTTCTTTTCTTTCCGGCTGACAAACATACGATTCGTTTTATTAGCCAAAAAAGCACTGCCCAAGTTCGGTCCTTCCGTAGCTTGAATAATCTTACCGGTGGCCATTTCAATAAAATAAATTTGTGTAGGAGTCCATTTACGTTTTTCTCCGTTAGGAAGCGTACTTTCTACCTCTTTGTCATTTCCACGGCTGGAAGACCTGAACAATAAATATTTGCCATCAGCTGTCCACATGGGATCAGTCTGATAAAGAAAACGGTCATTCTTCATCGTATCGGTCAACATAGTGATAGTATTGCCGGTCGCACTATCTACATAAGTCCGCATTTCCGATGCAGTGCAGTTTCC
>ENA-OQOA01000557-OQOA01000557.1-human-gut-metagenome-genome-assembly--contig:-NODE-557-length-15523-cov-3.057807_pt1 | contig 15523 bp, 14 predicted proteins | sample MGYA00242633_ERZ504888 | MGnify/ENA primary metagenome ERZ504888 (study PRJEB26092, sample SAMD00036372) | human gut metagenome | host: Homo sapiens | study: EMG produced TPA metagenomics assembly of... | reverse complement strand
TCGCCGTTGCGCTGGCATCCTGTCTGATCTGTTTTTTCGATTGTGATGGCTTTGTCTACCCGGCAGATAGAGAAAAAATCATGTGGAGGATACCTATGAGGCGGTCTACACGAAAATTACCGAGGAAGATGTGTCCTCCCTGAAGGGGCTGGATGACTTCTCGAGGGTAGGAGAGTATTATATGCTGGCTGTGGAACCTGCGGAGCAGGGATACAATGCCTCCTATATTTATTGTGATGAGGAAACGATGTATATTGCCCGTGACCAGATGAAGCTTTTGGAAGGCCGCCTGCCACAAAAAGAGGATGAAGTGGTGGTGAGCCGTTATTTCCTTTCCAATTACGGTGCAGACGCCGGGATTGGTGAAAAAGGTTATGTTAAGCAGCGAGAGCTTTCACGGAGAATACACGGTGACTGGCATTATGGAAGGCTATAAGGAAAAAGAGGTAAATGGCACATCCATCCTTCTTTCCAAAGAAGCCCTGAAGGGATGGAGCGGCTACGACCCCGCTGATTATCGTGCCTATGTGCATTTTAAGAATGAGCAGCAGATGGATGAAACAGAATTGACTGCCCGTAGCCGGGAGATTGCCAAGGAATATCAGCTGGAAATGCCGGTCATGAACCTCAGCTATATGAAATTCTATAAGCAGCCGGTGAATGTCAGTATGCTTGCGCTGGTTGCCGGAATCGCAGTCCTGGTCATCATCGGAGGGTATGTTGTGATACAAAGTATCTTCCGAATCTCGATCAATGACAAAATTCAAAGCTATGGACAGCTGCGGACCATCGGCACAACGCCAAAACAGATCCGCCGTATTGTCAAAAAAGAAGGCCGTTTCTTAGGATGGGCTGGCATTGGTATCGGTATTTTGCTGGGATGTGCAGCCGGGTTTGCGCTGTTTCCCCGTGGGTTTAATCTGCTATTTTATGTAGCCGCGATTGTTTTGACTGCACTGCTTGGCTGGTTTATGGTATCCATTGCGATCCGCAGACCGGTAAAGATTGCCGCCGGTATCTCCCCGATTGAAGCAGTCCGCTTTACCGGCAGTCAGAGCGGAAAGGCCCACACACATAAGAAGAATATGCGCTTAAATCCTCTCTCCATGGGAATTGCAAATTTCAGGCGTGACCGCAAAAAGACCATCAGCATCGTGGCTTCCCTGAGCCTGGGCGGCGTGATCCTTTTGGTAACGGCATCGGTTCTTTTGGTCCGTTCGCCGGAGCGGATCGCAAGACAGTTTTTCCCGGATGGGGATTATAAAATCTATATCCACTCCGAAAAATCAGAATATGAGGTGATGTCGGAAGGAAATCCGTTGAATGAAACGCTTCGGCAGGAGGTGTTGGCCGTAGACGGCGTAACAGATGTGATAGAAAATCGTCAGGCGGTTCATGTGCGGTTTGAAAATGAGGAAAGCTCCTCTGGAGGAATGTGCGATCTGTTGAGTGACCGAAACAGGGATCAAATGGAAGCGGCACTTGTGTCGGGAAATTTGCCTCAAGATTCCCATAGCATTGCACTGGATATGGATTATGCAGAAGATATGATCGGTGTAGATGTGGGGTCAGTTATCAAACTTACCATAGGGAATCAAGAGATTCCTGTCACTGTTTCCGGTCTGCTCATAAACGATGGGCTTAAAAATGGTCATGGTCCTCTGGCATGGGACAGCACCTGCATGGTTGCAACCAAAGAGCTATTTCAGGAAGCAATGCCAAAGATCAACTGTTTTGATTATTCCTGGAGCATTGTCAGCGATCCCAAAAAGGCGGAGCAGATTGAAAACAGTCTGAGTGCGATCATTTCTTCCAATCCGGATCTTGACTTGGATACCATTGGGATACATAAGGATTATGAGGAAATGGAAAAACCGGGTCGTTTTTGGAGGGTTTCAGGCGCTGTCCTGGCTGGTATTCCTCTTTGGCGTGGTCAATCTCATCAACACAACCCTCTCCAATCAGATGTCCAGAAAGAGGGAAAACAGCGTCTTTCGTGCCATCGGTCTGACCAGAAAACAGCTCTGTCAAATGACCATCTATGAGGGAATTTGCTATGCGTTTTCTGCTGCGTTGGCAACCCTGGCAGTCGGCCTCCCGATTGCAATAATAGCTGCCCGAAAATTCAGCGAAATGACTTTTCATGTAGCAATGCCCTATTCCTTCCCCTTCCTGCAAATGGGGCTGTTCGTTCTGGTGCTGTTTGGCCTGGAGGTGATTCTGTCCTTCTGGACAATGCGCAGACAGAAAAATCAATCGCTGGTGGAAGAAATGCGAGCGATGGAATAAGCATATAGGGATCGGCGGGGCGGCAGTGCGCTGCCCCGCTTTTTCTATTATCATTTTAATAAATTAAAATCAGGGGTGGATATATGAAAAAGATACTGTTGATTGACGATAGTGATACCTATATATGGAATCTGAGAAAGTATTTACAGCGCCGGGGCTACCCAGTAAAAACGGCTTCTACACTGGAAGAAGCGAGGGCCGTCATCCAAGAGGAAATGCCGCTGGTGGTCTGCTGTGATCTCGACCTGCCGGACGGTTCCGGCATGGACTTTCTGGACGAGGTGCGGATCACAGATAAGAATCTGCCTTTTATTCTGGCGTCCTGCCATGACAAGGACGACTACGAACAGGAGGCCATGCGCCGGGGCGCGACGCTGTGCATGGACAAAATGAAAGGTTCGCTGCTGCAAGATAAGCTGGTGGAATACGCCTACCGGCAGTTGTCCGGCGAAAAGGCCCCGACTTTTCACAAGCTGCTCTTTGTCCATGCGGAAGATACCAGTGCCGGAGTGCTGCGGGCGGCTATGCTGCAAAAGGGCTTTGACCTGATTCTGGTTTCCTCGATTGGGGAGGCCAAGCGCCGGATTTTTGAGGATAAGGAAATTGAACTGATCCTGTGCGATCTGGAACTGCCGGACGGCACAGCAATGGAGCTGTTTCATACGCTGCGGCGGGTGGCTGGGATGTTCCAAGTGAAGAATCCCCCTGTCCGGCTTCTGCCGTTCTTTATCCTCACCGAGAACAACGACCTTGCCATGGAATATGAATACCGGCATGAGGGCGTGAACGACTATATCACCGCCCCGGTCAATATCCCGGAGCTGATCCGGCGAGTTTTGTTCTTTGTGGAATGAAGCTTTTTTATTCGGCGGCTTTGTTAAGCAAGGCCGCCATTTTTAATTCATTTATCTTCAATGTTTGTTCTGAATATCGTATAATGTAGGGGAACGGCTGTGGTTTCATAGAAAGTTGAGGGATTTTTGAGATTTTTGATATATCATATAAAGAATGGAGGTGCATGATTTTGAATCCTAAATTACTGGTCGTTGATGATGAACGCGGTATTGTTGATATGATACAGAGTTATTTTCAAACACGATATGATATTCTGACCGCTTATAGCGGCCAAGAAGCACTCAAAAAAGTAGCCTGCAAACCAGATTTAATTTTATTAGACATCAATATGCCTGGAATGGATGGTCTGACTGTATGCCAGAAGATACGGGAACACATAGCCTGTCCCATTCTTTTTTGACTGCTCGTATTGAATCCAGCGATAAGATTATTGGATTTCAGGCTGGGGCGGATGATTATATCGTCAAGCCCTTTGATTTGGATGAATTGGGGGCGCGTATTGCTGCACATTTGCGCCGTGAGCAGCGACGCCAAAATAATTCGGCAGTACGCTTCTTTGGTGAATTGATACTGGACTATTCCGCCCGAACAGTTACAATCAATAATCAGAACATCCCGCTATCTAAGAGGGAGTTTGAGATTGTAGAACTTTTATCCCTCAATGCAGGACAGGTTTTTGATCGTGAGCGGATTTATGAGCGTGTGTGGGGATTAGATGGGGACGGAAACAGCGATACAATTATGGAGCATATCCGGAAAATACGCGCTAAATTTGCAGCACATACATTGCACAATTACATTGAAACAGTTTGGGGGTGTGGGTATCGGTGGAACGCCTAAAAAATATGGGACTAAAGAAATCTTTCCTGTTATTATCCCTCTCCTGTTTAGCGGTGGCATTTCTCCTGCTTGGTGCGGTTATCTTTCTTTGCCGTGGCATTGAAAGCTATTATCCTTTAGGCGGTGTAGAAATCCTATCGGATGGTTCAATCGTACCCCTGCCATCTCCTACGGCGTCACAACAGCGCATTTTGGCTATCCTAAATATTGTGCAGACGCTTTCCTGTATTCTTTTCCCGGTAGGTGGATTGATTGTTTCAGTCTTTCTTTTTTATTATCTCAAATTGAAGTGGCCTATTTCCTGCCTGCAAAATGGCATTATGCGGATTCAGAATAATGATCTGGATTTTTCGCTACCGATTTTGTCTAACGATGAAATGGGACAGCTATGTGCTGCCTTTGAAGAAATGCGGAGTGAACTTTTGAAATCGAATCGGCTGTTGTGGCAACAGGCCGAGGAACGCAAACGGCTCAATGCCGCATTTTCCCATGATCTGCGTAACCCGATTACGGTCTTAAAAGGAAGTGTAAAACTTTTGCGGCAAGGTATTCAGGATGAACAGACCATAGACCGGCTGGAAAGTTACACTTTACGGATCGAGCAGTATGTAGAAGCTATGAGCAGTGTTCAAAAATTGGAACAACTCTCTGTTAAGCCAAAAGAAATCAGACTATCAGTTTTACAGAGTGAATTGCAGGAAACAGCACGGTTGTTAGCACTATCCAAAAAAGTTTCTGTTTTAGTACCATCAGATGGAACAGTTTGTATAGATCACGGGCTATTTCTTACCGTAGCGGAAAATCTGATTGGAAATGCAGCGCGATTTGCAGAAAAAGCAATCTCTATTCAAATAACGCTGCAAAATGATTCTTTGGTCTTGAAAGTAGAGGATGACGGTGCGGGGTATCCGCTGTCTCTCGTGCAGAATGGGCCAAATCCCTTTGAAACGACAAGTAGCAATTCCTCACATTTCGGAATGGGACTTTACAGCAGCAGAATTTTATGTGAAAAACATGGTGGACGATTGATTTTGGGAAATCAGGCCGGGGCGGTGCATCCGCAACTGCCATTTTTCATTTCGTGTAATCCTTGAGCGATTTTTGAGATTTATCATTTACACTCTCCTTATACCACAAATAAGGAGAGTGTTTTTTATGAATATTGAGGCAAAGAATTTATCAAAGATTTATGGTGATGGTGAAAACCGAGTGGTGGCTTTGGATCATGCGAATCTCGAAATTGTATCCAGCGATTTTATTTCTATTATGGGACCATCTGGAAGCGGAAAAAGTACCCTGCTTCATTTGCTTTCCGGCTTGGATAAGCCATCTTCCGGTTCGCTGACCTACGATGGTAAAGATATTTACAGTTACAGCGATAAGGAGTTGTCGGCATTCCGCCGGAAACGGATCGGATTTATTTTTCAACAATTTAATCTGCTTCCGGTTCTGACGGCGAAAGAAAATATTATCATGCCTCTTTTGCTGGATAAACAAAAACCGGATGAAGCATACCTGAAGCAGCTTACAGAACTGCTTGGCATTCAGGGGCGCTTGGAACATCTGCCCCATGAGTTATCCGGTGGCCAGCAGCAGCGTGTGGCCATCGCCCGCGCTTTGATTGCAAAACCAGATGTGATTTTTGCTGATGAGCCTACGGGAAATCTGGACAGCAAAAGCGGCGGCGAAGTCATGGAACTGCTTCAAAATGTATGGAAAAAGATGGGGAAAAGCTCTCGTTGTCATTACCCATGACAGCCGTATTGCACGAATGGCAGACCGGCAGTTTCAGATTGTAGATGGTGTGCTTACGGAGGTGACAGCGAAATGAAATCTTATCGTACATTAGCATTGAAAGAACTGCTGTCCCAAAAAGTCACTTCTATTCTATTTTGATTGCCGTTGTGCTGTCTACTATGATGACAACCATTGTAGGACAATCCATTGGCGTACTTAGTGCAATGCGGGAACAGCAGGCCATCGCTATCGGAGGAAACCGATATGCCACTTTTTTGCAGATGAATGCAGAGCAGCTTCATGCACTGGAACAGGATGAGCGTCTTTCCTATGTAGGCAAATCTATTTATATGGGAAGTTTAGAACTCTCCCCATCTCTTACCCTTGGTTTGATGGAGTATTTGGATGATACTGCCACTATCTACCCATCAAGTACCAGTATAGAGGAAGGTCGCCTGCCGGAAGCCTCGATGGAAATAGCGCTTTCTGAAGATATTCTGAAATACCTTGGCTTTGAGGGTGATATTGGAGATAAGATTACACTTTCACTGCAAAAAAATCTTCGCCACAACATTGCGGACAGCTATTCCTACACAGCGGAATTTGTCCTTACAGGGATATTGAAAAATAACTACTTAGGATATACAAGCGGCACTGTTACGGGAGTTGTAGGAGAAGGAACTGCCGAACAACTTTTGCCAGAATCTTATGTTTATTACAATGTAGATATTCGGACTGCCGATAAAAAGAGTTTTCAAGCAGTCGTCAATGACATCAACATGGAATTGAACATCCATGAGCTTGATACCAGCTACAATATTGTATATTTGAACGCTTTGGGAATTTCCTATACTGCAAATTCCGAGGATGCCAATGATAAGGGATTCTCTTTTATGACAGTCGCAGGGATATTAGTGGGCAGTTTAATTTTGCTGGCTGCTGGCCTTGTGATTTACAACATTCTGAAAATATCTGTCTCAAAACGAATAAAGGGATATGGAACACTTCGGGCTATTGGAAGCGAAAAAAGGACAACTTTATCAGATCATTGTAATTGAAGTAACCCTATTGTGTCTGATTGGGATTCCTATTGGTATGCTTCTTGGCTTTTTGAGTGCCAGAGGGATTTTAGAGACAGCTACCGGCCTGGTTTCTCCTGAATTGTTCTTGGTTCAGGATTCTTCCGAATTGAAAACCCTAATAGCAGAAAACAGTTCTTTGAATGGAACCTTACTGATATTAAGCGGAGCAATCACTTTGGCGTTTGCGTTGTTTGCAGCATTACCAGCAGCCAGATCAGCCGCAAGGGTATCTCCCATTATGGCGATGTCTGGAACAAATCTAAAAATTCGGCGCAGAAAGCGTAAAACAAAGAAAATCCATAATTTTGAAGCATATTATGCCCGCCTGAACTTAAAGAGAAATAAAGGCCGTACTGCAATTACAATTTTGTCCCTTGTTATGAGTATCACGGTTTTTATTGCCCTGCAAGGGTTTTCCTCTCTCCTGAACGCTGCAAGCGCCCTGCAAGATAACCATGTAGGAGATTATCAGATCACAAATGAAAGTATTGGATTTACCACAGATGATCTGAACACTTTGCGGAAAAATGAAGCTGTGCAAAGTGTAGCCGCCATACAATTTTCGCTTTACGAACAAAATGAAAATGGGCTGCTCGATGAAATCAGTCTTGAATTTCAACTGAAACCCGGCGAAACTTTTCAGGTTGTCGGATTGAACGATGAATATTGGGATTATTTTATGGGGGATCAATTACCAGAAGAACAGCTTGGACAACTGAAATCAGGGAACGCCTGTATAGTAAGGAATCCTATTCCCATGAGCTACGGCGAAGATGTTCTTGAATTTACAAATATAGAGGCCGGAGAAAACATCTGTGTTGCGGGAATGGAGCTGAATGTTTTGAAAACCTTGGATGGCTATGACGGTTATCTTGGTATTGGAAATGGCGGTTTCACAAATGGTGTTCAAGTGATCGTTGATGATGCTATCTATGAACGCCTGACGGGAAAAGATACCTATTCAGAGTTTTTGCCTACACTGAACGAGGGTGCTGACAGGGAAAACTTTGATACATTTATCGAGGCGTTTTGTAACAGAATACCGGGGACAACATTCTTGTCATATGAAGAAACCGACCAGCAACTAAAAGAGAGTTTTTGCACAGATTCAAATGCTGGCATGGGGACTGATTCTTTTTGTTGGCCTAATCGGCATTCTTAACATCATCAATACCGTTTACACAAATATTCACACCAGAGTAACAGAAATCGGTATGCAACGGGCCATTGGAATGAGCGCCGGTAGCCTCTATAAAACTTTTCTTTGGGAAGGTGCATATTACGGGATTATTGCCTCTGTGATTGGAAGCGTGCTGGGATATGTTTGTACGATTTTCATTGAGGCGGCCACGAGCGACACCCTCCAGCTTGTTGCAATTCCTGTCATACCCATTCTTGAAGCAACCCTCTTGGCAGTAGGAGCCTGCTTGATGGCGACAGCAATTCCGCTGCGGAAAATTTCAAAAATGAGTATTGTAGATTCCATTGAAACGGTTGAATAGATTTTTTGATTGGATGTTGGTTCTTGAATAGCTTTTCTCTGACTGAAACGAGATAAAACTTGAATTGCTACAAAAATGAAGCAATTCAGCCTGTTTTCTTGCTGAAAAAGAAAGCGATTAGGAGATTTCTGCAACATTTGGTTTTTATCATAGAATTAAAAGTAAGATAGAAAATGTGATTAAATCTGCCGAACGACGGCAAAAGAAAAAAAGCCGTCGTACAGCAGACATATTTCTATGCACCTATGAAGTGGCGGCTTTGAGAAATCAGAGCCGCCGTTTCTTTTTGTTTTTCCAACGATGCTCATGCGATTAAGAGGGCGGTACACAGGAGGATACCGCCATGGCAATTATCGTCATTCATAGCACCCATGAGCTTCATCATTAAAAAAGTCTTGTTCCTCCTCCGGGGAGGTATGACTATCAATCAGTATTATCATTCCATCTAAATCAGCAAAATAGTAGGTATTTTGTTGCGCCAGTTTCCAATTGTGGGGAGCTGGCGCTTTTTGGTATCGGTTTTTCGGGAAAGCCCCCGAAGTATGTCGCTGCCGATCACCACCTCCATTCGATTCACTCGCTAATCGCCCATGAATCGAAATGGAGGTACATAATGAAGAAAGTCAATCTTAGGGAGTTGTATCCTGATATATACAAAACGGATGTTTTTATAGAAGTAAGCAGTGAAGTACAAGAAGTATTCCTGACAGATAAGCGAGCAGAAGCTGCACGCCAGCGCCAGATGTATAACTACAAAGCGTACTATTCTCTGGACTGTGATAATGGTATAGAGAAACAGGTAGTGTATCAGCCGCCGACGCCAGAAATGCTCATGGAGGAAAAGCAGCTTCGAGAACAGCTCTATTCTGCGGTGATGGCCTTACCGGAGAAGCAGGCAAAGAGGATTTATGCTCGGTTTTATCTGGGTATGACAGTTAAAGAAATTGCCAAGACAGAAGGCGTTGATCTCAGTAGAGTGTATGACAGCATCCAACGCGGTTTGAAATGGCTGGCTAAAAATTTGAAAAAGTTTGATTAGCATAGCGAAAATCTTGCTCTTTTTTTCATTACTATTAGAAGGACAAGTTTTCCCCCTTCAACAGCACTTTGACAATTTCATAGACAGCATAACAGGTACATAACCCGTGTATGAGCGAGTGTGGGACGCCGCGAAGATGGAGCAGCCAGGGAGGTGATGAACAGAGCTGTTTCGGAGCAATCTACGATTCCACAAAAGCGGATGGTGGCAGATCCGCCGCGAGGACTGCACGGGGGCTTAAAGATACTTCCTCACGGCCTCCTAAAGACTTGGGGGGAACCCTGCGGCGCACGAGTAAAACGACGCTGCGGAGTTATGACAACCGCGCCAGCGGAGACCTGTTATGTTCCCATCGTCAGGGTTGCGTGGCAAATGTGACGAGTAAAATAAGTAATAAGTAAATTAGTCAACAGCCATATTGGGAGAGAGCGTGTATAGATAGCACCTCATCAATAACCAGTATGGCTGTTTTTTGGATATATATGGAGGATATATGATTATGACAGCTGTAAGTGAGAAAGATGCTGTTATCTGTATCCATGACGATTATTGTATTGATATTGAAGCAGCAGAAATCTCACAAATTTTATTGAAGATAGGTGAGCTTATTTCTAATTCCTATCGCAGTACGAAGGCAGAGAAATTAAGTGAATCTTAAAGCATAGCAAGCTTCTTTCTCATAAGCAAGGATGTGGAAACATTAATCCGTATCTTTGCGAAAAGGAAAAGTGTTGAGTAAAATGGTAACAGAATAACCCGCGGGAAGGAGGTGTGATAATGGAACGGTATTTGATGTATTTGAGGAAATCCAGAATGGATACAGATTTTGACGAAATTTCTGTTGAAGAAACTTTGAACAGACATCGACGCATTTTAGAGTCTTTTTGTAAGGAAAGACGATTAAATGTTGTTGATGTCTTGGAAGAAGTAGTTTCGGGAGAATCCTTGTCGTCCAGACCTAAGATGCTTCGTTTGCTGGAACTGGTCAATACTGGAATGTATGCAGGAGTTATTTGTATTGATATTGAGCGTCTTTCCAGAGGGTCATCCTTGGAATCCGGTTATATCATGCAGGTACTTCAAACGAATAATTGTAAAATTATCACACCGTCCAAGATCTATGATCTTCAGAATGAATCGGATGAACAGTTTACTGATATGAAGTTTATGTTCAGCCGGTACGAATTGAAAACCATCACAAAGCGCTTGGTTCGCGGAAGAAATCAATCAGCTTCTGAGGGCAAATTTCTTGGTTCAGTAGCTCCGTATGGATACCGTGCCTATAAACTGGTTGGTATGAAAGGGAATAGCCTGCGAATTGAACCGAAAGAAGCAAAAGTGGTGCGGATGATTTTTGATATGTATGGGAAACAAGGAATTGGCTACAATACGATTGCCCATGAACTGAATCAAAATGAACATTCCATCTCTAACTGGTACATGGGGGCAAACATCCATCACAAATATCTTAAAATAATGAAGTTTATTTGGGAATGATCCGCTGGAAACATGAACCTACAAAAGCGAGTAGTTAAAGACGGGATGCTTACTAAGAAAAGAGTTACCAGTAAAGACTATGAGTTGTATGAAGGATTACATGAGCCAATTATAGATCAGGAACAGTGGGATCGAGTAAAAGCAGTTCAGAGCAGTCGTAATCACGCATCAGTTCATAAGGATAAAAAACTTATGAATCCATTTGCAACAATTCTTTTTTGTGAAAAGTGTGGAGCAGTAATGAAGCGGAATGTTCCGGCGAAGACCCAAAACACTTCTCCATGGTACAGATGTCCAACTCGTGGATGTAATTGTCGGACTATAAAATGTGATTTTCTTGAAGCAGAAGTGGTGAAAGCCATGTCTCAATGGTGGGGTGAGTACACTATTAAAATAAAGGAAGATAAGGTAGCACAAACGGACTCTACGGAGACGGCATTGAGTATTGTAAGAGAGCAACTTACAGAGCTTCAGTTACAGCAGGATAAGATATGTGAATATCTGGAGAAGGGTATTTATACAATAGAAATGTTTACAAAGCGAAATGATACCTTAACCAGAGAAATACATAAAGTTCAGGCAGCTGAAAATGAGTTGCTGAAAAAACAGGGGCTCAAAAAGATATTCATGATGTAGAGAAAGAAATAATTCCGACAACACAGCACATTCTCGACAGCTATCCACAGCTTTCTGTTGAAGAAAAGAATCGTTTATGGAAGATTGTTATGGAACGGATCACTGCTTACCGTACACCAGGTGGAGAAGTTAGCATTCACATCTATCCTAAACTTCCTATGCGATAAGTTTATATTGAACCGAGTGCAACAGCATCTCGACCAACGCCTCCTTTTGTGGTATAATTCAATATTATGCCATCAGAAGGGAGGCGTTTTTATGGGCGAACAGAAGCCTGAAAAACGAAAAACATATATGTGCTGGTCTGTTGGCCCATGTAGATGCAGGTAAGACTACGTTGTCGGAGGGGATTTTATATTTAACGGGAAAGATTCGTAAGCTGGGGCGGTGGATCATAAGGATGCTATTTGGACATTTATAACCTGGAGAGGGAGCGCGGAATCACCGATTTTTCCAAGCAGGCGGAGTTTAAACTGGGGAACAGGGGGATAACTTTGCTGGATACGCCGGGGCATGTGGATTTTTCGGCGGAGATGGAGAGAACACTGCAGGTTCTGGATTATGCCATCCTTGTAATCAATGGAGCGGATGGTGTGCAGGGACATACCATGACCTTATGGAGACTTCTGGCAAGATACCAGATCCCGACGTTCCTGTTTATCAATAAAATGGATCAGGACGGAACTGATAAAGAGAAACTTTTGGCAGAATTAAAGAAGCGATTAAGTGATAATTGCGTTGATTTCACCTGGGAAAAATCAGATCTGCAGTCTCAGTTTCTGGAAGATGTTTCTGTCTGCGATGAGGAACTGCTTGAAAAATACCTGGAAACAGAGGAAATATCAACATCAGATATCCGAAAAGTAATCAAAGAGCGAAAACTTTTCCCATGTTTCTTTGGCTCTGCGCTGAAAATGACAGGTGTAGAAGAATTCCTCCATGGTTTGGAAAAATACTGTGAGACACCAGAATATCCATCCGAGTTTGGCGCAAAAGTATTCAAGATTGCCAGAGACGATCAGGGCAATCGTTTAAGCTATATGAAAATCACAGGTGGAACATTGAAGGTGAAGGAACTTCTCACAGATACAGAGAAGGCAGATCAGATCCGTATCTATTCCGGTGCGAAATTTGAGCTTGCAAAGGAGGCTCCTGCAGGAACCATCTGTGCAGTAACCGGTCTTTCTCAGACACATCCGGGGACAGGGCTTTGGGATTGAACGGGAATCCGAAATGCCGGTTCTGGAACCTGTATTAAATTACAGGATTCTGCTTCCCGAGGACTGTGATGTTCACCAGATGCTGAAGAAACTCAAAGAGCTGGAAGAGGAGGAACCGGAACTTCACATTGTATGGAACGAACAGCTTGGAGAAATCCATGCCATGCTGATGGGTGAGGTTCAGATCGAGATATTAAAGCATCTGATCTGGGAGCGTTTCCATGTAGCAGTAGAGTTTGGCACAGGAAATATCGTATATAAAGAAACAATCGCAGAGCCGGTAGAAGGTGTAGGCCATTTTGAACCGCTGCGTCATTATGCAGAAGTACATCTGCTTCTGGAACCGGGAGAGCCGGGGAGCGGTCTGCAGTTTTTTACTGCATGCAGTGAGGACGTGCTGGATCGTAACTGGCAGCGACTGATCCTGACTCATCTGGAAGAACGGGAGCATCCGGGAGTACTGACCGGTTCTCCCATCACAGATATGCAGATCACACTGATCACAGGACGTGCCCATCTGAAACACACAGAGGGTGGCGATTTCCGGCAGGCAACGTACAGGGCTGTGCGGCAGGGATTAAAGAAAGCAAAGAGTGTCCTGCTTGAGCCATATTATGAGTTCAGACTTGAGATTCCGGGAGATATGATAGGGCGTGCCATGACTGACATTCAGAAAATGAATGGAACTTTCCAGCAGCCGGAAGCAGATGAGGATGATATGATGGTTCTGAAAGGCAGTGCACCTGTATCAATGATGCGAGATTATCAGACACAGGTAACCTCCTATACAAAGGGACGGGGCAGATTATTCTGTTCATTGAAGGGCTATGCCCCATGTCAGAATCAGGATGAAATTGTAGAGGAGATTGGATATGATTCCGAACGTGACTTGGACAATCCCACGGGTTCTGTATTCTGTGCTCATGGAGCAGGATTTGTGGTGCCATGGTATGAAGTAGAGGATTATATGCACTTAGAAGGGATTGATGAGTCTGAACTGGGGAATACCATACCGGATAGTGAAGAAAGTATAGCAGGAAACAGGAATAGTAACAATCAGACAGATTCAGGTTATCGTCCACCCAGGAATGCCGGTGTAGGAAGCTATGAGGATGAAGAAGAACTGAAAGCAATTTTTGAGCGCACATTCGGACCGGTCAAGCGTTACAAAGAACCACAGTTTAAGAGAACATTTTCTGCAAAATCTGACAGTGGCAGCTATTATCGCAACAGTTTTTCTGCTAAGAAGAAAGAAAAAGAATATCTCCTTGTAGATGGCTATAACATCATCTATGCCTGGGAAGATTTAAAAGAGCTGGCAGATGCAAACCTCCATGCAGCACAGACAAAACTGATGGATATTCTGAGCAACTATCAGGGCTTTAAGAAATGTACGTTAATTCTTGTATTTGATGCTTACAAGATAGAGGGCCATGCAGAGGAAGTGATCACCTATCATAACATTCATGTAGTCTACACCAAAGAAGCTGAGACAGCGGATCAGTACATTGAGAAAACGGTCCATAAGATTGGCCGGGAAAATCAGGTAACGGTAGCAACATCCGATGGACTGGAGCAGATCATCATCATGGGACAGGGTGCCCACCGTATGTCTGCCAGAGGTCTTCGGGATGAAATAAAAGCTACAGAAAATCAGATCCGCCAGCAATGGCATGAGAAACGTCAGAGCAGTAAAAATTATCTGATCGACAATATTTCTGATGAAATGGCACAATATATGAAAGAGAAACGACTTGGAAAATAGTAAAAGGGAGATGTAGTCATGAAAGAAAAGCTTACACAGAAGGATGTTGAGAAAATCCAGCAGGAGATTGACCATCGCAAGCTGGTTGTACGAAAAGAGGCAATCGAAGCTGTAAAAGAAGCAAGAGCCCAGGGAGACCTGAGTGAGAATTTTGAGTATTATGCGGCCAAGAAGCATAAGAATCAGAATGAAAGCCGTATCCGCTACCTTGAGAATATGCTGAAAACAGCAACCATTGTTTCTGATGATTCCAAAGACGATGAAGTTGGAATGGATGATATTGTAGAGGTATATTTCGAGGAAGACAATGAGATTGAGAAATACAAACTGGTTACTTCCATAAGAGGAAACTCCATGGAAAACCGCATCAGCATTGAATCTCCCATTGGTATGGCTCTGAAAGGTCACAAGGTTGGAGACAGAGTGGAAGTAAAGGTAAATGATAACTACAGTTATTTCCTGGAAATCCGTTCTATTGATAAGACTGGTTCCGAGGATGAAGAAATCCGCGGATTCTGATAATAATACTGTCGAAATACAGGATCCGGATTGATAAAAGAACTATTGTAAGAGATGAACACCGGTTAGTGTCATATCTCCTGCAATGGTTCTTTTTTTTTTATATCAAAAATACGTATGGATTTATGGGAACCTTATACAGAATGAATATGATGACTGGAAATTTTACATGGATTTAACATTCTCATGGGGATGATTTTACAAAGCATGGTTATGATGAGAAGCAAGTTAAATAACCATATACTTATGAAAAGGGAAAAGGAGAATAATCATGGATTTATTCAGTATATTAACATTGATCGGAGGCCTTGCATTATTTTTGTATGGTATGAATGCAATGGGAGATGGACTTGCGAAGGTTTCCGGCGGAAAGCTGGAGAAGATTCTTGAAAATCTTACTTCAAATCCGATAAAAGCAGTGCTTTTGGGAGCAGGAGTAACAGCAGTGATCCAGTCATCTTCAGCTACGACTGTTATGGTAGTAGGTTTTGTAAATTCAGGGATCATGAAATTATCACAGGCAGTAGGAGTGATCATGGGTG
>ENA-OQOA01000556-OQOA01000556.1-human-gut-metagenome-genome-assembly--contig:-NODE-556-length-15526-cov-2.526333_pt1 | contig 15526 bp, 13 predicted proteins | sample MGYA00242633_ERZ504888 | MGnify/ENA primary metagenome ERZ504888 (study PRJEB26092, sample SAMD00036372) | human gut metagenome | host: Homo sapiens | study: EMG produced TPA metagenomics assembly of... | reverse complement strand
CCCTCCAACAACCACCGAGTTCTCAGTCATATCCACAGTCATTCCATGAACAAACGCAATCATGATACATCCTCCGTCCCAAATTCATCACTTCCGATTCATCATACCACATCCCACCCCATAACGCAAACATATATTCGCGTCCCTTAATCGAACAAAAAGAACTGCCATGCCTTCACACAGCAGTTCTTTCTCCCATTACTGAATAATATGTCTCGGACAAACCTCTTTACAAGCCCCACAATTCGTACACTTACTATAATCAATATGCGCACAGAAATTATCAACCGTAATCGCCCCATTCGGGCAAGTCTTCTCACACTTCTTACATCCGATACAGCCAACCTCACACGCAGAAGTAACAGCCTTACCTTTCGCATGAGAACTACACTGCACAAACGTAGTCTGCTCATAGGGCACAAGCTCGATCAGATGCTTCGGACACTTGGCAACACACTTACCGCAGGCCTTACAAGCCTCCTTATCAACAACCGCCACACCGTTCACAACATCAATCGCCCCAAACGGACAGGCCTTCACGCAGCTTCCAAAACCAAGGCATCCATAAGTACAGGACTTCGCACCACCACCGGGAATGAAAGCCATCATCTCACAGTCTTCCACACCTGTATACTCATAATTATCCTTCGTCTTCTCACAGGTACCCGCACACTTCACATACGCCACCTGACGGGCAGTCTCCACAACTTCCTGTCCCATGATCGCTGCGATTACTTTTCCGACAGGCTCACCGCCTACCGGACATCCGTTTACAGGTGCCTCACCTTTGGCGATTGCTGCTGCCAGGCCATCACAGCCGGGATAACCACAGCCACCGCAGTTATTACCGGGAAGCGCCTCACGAACAGCAACTTCCTTCTCATCCACTTCCACAGCAAACTTCTTACCGGCAACACCAAGGAAAACACCGATAAAAAGACCTACTGCCGCAACCAGTACAGTTGCCGCGATAATTGCTCCTATATTCATACCAGTCCCCTCCTTAAATCAGTCCTGAAAATCCGAAGAAGGCAATTGCCATCAGTCCGGCTGTCAGCAGAACTGTAGGGAATCCCTGGAAGGATTTTGGAATGTCATTGTATGCGATTTTCTCACGGATACCAGCCATCAGCACGATGGAAATAGTAAATCCCACTGCTGTTGCAAATCCGTTCACTGTTCCCTGAAGAACATTATACTCTTTCTGCACGTTTGTAAGGCAACACCAAGAACCGCACAGTTTGTTGTGATCAGTGGAAGATACACACCAAGTGCCTGATACAGGGAAGGCATTGTCTTCTTAAGGAACATCTCTACAAACTGTACCAGCGCCGCGATCAGCAGGATGAATACGATAGTCTGCAGATAAGTCAGGTTCGTAGGAACCAGGATAGCATTGTAAATAATACCTGTCACAAAAGATGACAGTGTAATAACGAAAATGATCGCACCGCCCATGCCGGCTGCTGTCTCAACACTCTTGGAAACACCAAGGAAAGGACAGAGGCCAAGGAACTGGCTGAGGACTACGTTATTTACAATCGCTGAGCTTACAAGTATGATCAAAAGTTCTTTCATAATCCATTACCCCCTTTTTCCCTTACACATGGTATTGCCACAGGCTGCACAGCTTCCGCCGCAATCAGGATTGCTTGGATCAATGCCACGTTTGGCTGCACCGATTTTGAATTTGTTCTGTAATGCAGAAAGCGCTGCCAGAACAAAGAATGCTCCGGGTGCCAGGATAAAGATTGTAATCGGTTCATAACCTGCCTTACCGGCTGCAGCATCTGCCAGAGGAAGAATCTGATGTCCGAACAGAGAACCTGCGCCGATCAGCTCACGTACTGCACCGATACAGGTGATACTTAAGGTAAATCCAAGGCCCATACCAATACCATCAAACAGAGAGGCAATCGGTTTATTCTTGGATGCATATGCTTCTGCACGTCCAAGGATGATACAGTTAACTACAATCAGAGGAATATAGATTCCAAGGGAGTCATACAGGCTTGGAATAAATCCCTGTAAAAGAAGCTGTACAACTGTTACAAAGGAAGCAACAACTACGATAAATGCAGGCATACGCACTCTGTCCGGAATAAAGTTTCTCAGAAGAGAGATCATTAAGTTGGATGCTGCAAGGATCACTGTTGTAGTAAGTCCCATTCCGATACCATTGGTTGCAGATGTGGTGATAGCCAGTGTAGGACACATACCAAGCATCAGTACAAAGGTAGGATTTTCTTTGATGATTCCGTTATATAAACGTTCAGCAGGTGTGTTTGGTTTCATCACTGATTTTCCCCCTTTCTCATACTGGAATGCACATAATCCGGCATTAACACCGTTTGTCATGGCATTCGTTGTAATAGTGGCACCACTTAACGCATCGATCTGATCATCCGCTGTGGCACCGGTCTTTGTATATTCAAAATTTTATCTACGTTCTTATCTTTGAACTGATCCTTAAATGCATCTGTGTTTGCTCTCATACCAAGACCTGCGGTCTCACCGATGGAAAGAATGGAAATTCCATTTAAGGTACCGTCATCCTGGATACCCATTGCAAACTGGATATCTCCGCCGTAACCCTCGGAAGTGGTTACTGTAAATGCATATCCCAGTTCATTGCCTGAAGCATCTTTGGCAAGCATAGTCTCATCTATGGACTGTGCCGCATATCCGTTCTCATCCAGATAAGACTGCATGGCATCCGCATCCACATCCACTGTCTCAAAGCTGTCCGCATCTGCAAATACTGCCTTATACGCATCCTGTTTCGCCTGTGCTTCCTGCTTTGCAATAGGATCTGCTGTAATATCCTGGACTACACCAAGGGCAAGTCCTGCCACCAGTGTGATCACTGTAATGGCTATGGTATCTTTGATAATTCTGTTACTCATGCCTTTTTGCCCCCTTTCCCAAATGCCGGGTGACGAGTCACACGTTCAATCATCGGAACTAACAGGTTGCAGAAAATGATCGCATAAGATACGCCCTCTGCGGAACCGCCGAAGAGACGGAAGACCGCAGTCAGTACACCAAGACAGACACCGTATACATACTGTCCTCTTGGTGTGATCGGTGTTGTGACATAGTCTGTAGCCATAAACCATGCACCAAGCATAAGACCACCGCCGAAGATGTGGCTGAACAGATAGTTCACGTCAAATCCCTTGCCTGTTCCAAGCATGTAAAGGATTACAAATACTGCGAAACTTCCAATATAGGTAAGCGGAATCTTCAGATCGATCACCTTGAAAACCAGAAGGATTGCTGCTCCGATCAGGATCGCAAGGGCAGAAGTCTCACCGATAGTTCCCTGGATATCACCGATAAACATATGTAATACAGATACAGAACTGTCTGTAAATCCATTCTGTTTCAGAGCTGCCAGAGGAGTTGCACCGGATACAGTATCTACCACACCTCTGAAGCTGTCGCTTACTGCGAAGTCTGTCATCTTTCCTGCGAAAGAGATCATCAGGAAACATCTTCCTGCAAGTGCCGGGTTCATGAAGTTCTGTCCCAGACCACCGAAGAGCTGTTTTACAACGATGATCGCAAATGCACTGCCAAGTACAGGCATCCAGAGCGGAATTGATGCAGGCATATTTAATGCAAGTAATAAACCTGTAACAACTGCACTGAAGTCTGTAATTGTGTTCTTCTTATGCATCAGCTTGTCATAAATCCACTCAAAGAATACACTGGAAGCGACGGTGATCACTACTACCAGTAAGGCACGAAGGCCAAAATTATAAATTCCAAACAGTGTGGTCGGCAGAAGCGCCAGTGCCACAAGCTGCATGATTTTGCTTGTTGTCATCTTATCCCGGACATGGGGATTGGATGATACATGTAACATCTGATCCATTACGATGTCCCCCTTTTACTTTTTCTTACGGCTTGCCAGAACCATCTTACGCATAGATTTGATCATCTGGGTCAGCGGACGCTTGGCAGGGCAGATATAACTGCAGCAGCCACATTCGCAGCACTCCATACCATCAAATTTCTGGAAGCTCTTCATGTCACCATGCTCTGCAAAGGTTGCAAGTCTTGCAGGAATGACATGGCCGGGACAGACTCCTACACATCTGCCGCAGTTAATGCATGCAGTCTGTTCGGCATCTGCCACATCATCCTTCTCCAGGCAGAGACATGCGGAGCTTGTCTTAATACATGGTACATGAGTGTCATACATGGCAAATCCCATCATAGGACCACCTGAAATTACTTTGGATACATTGTCTGTCAGTCCGCCGGCAGCTTCTATAAGCTCTGCCATATCTGTTCCGGAAAGGACATCAAAGTTCTGCGGATTCTTAATCCCCTGTCCTGTTACTGTCACGATACGGTCCATAACAGGTTTTCCAAGGATAACGGCTTCATAAACAGCAATTACGGTATCTACGTTGTCAACTACGCATCCTGCATCTGCCGGAAGCATGGCAGAGTTGATCTCTCTGTCTGTGACAGCCTTGATCAGGAAACGCTCACCACCCTGTGGGTACTTGGTCATCAGCTCTGCTACTTCAATACGTGGAATATCTTTTACCATTTCTTTCAGTTTCGCAATACAGTCAGGCTTGTTATCCTCAATACAGATGTATCCCTTCGCATTGTCAAAGAGCTTCAGCATAACTCTTAAGCCCTCGATCAGCTTCTCAGAGTCATCCAGCATTCTTCTGTAGTCACTGGTAAGATAGGGTTCACACTCGGCACCGTTTACAAGGATATGATCGATCTTGTCCGGTTCCTTTGGCGCAAGCTTTACCTGTGTGGGGAATCCGGCGCCGCCCATTCCCACAACTCCGCCTTCTTTAATTCTCGCCAGAATTTCCTCTTTCGAAAGATCTTCCAGACGTGCAGGAGTAAATTCCACACTTTCATACTGCTGGTCATTCTCAATGATAATGGAATTGACCATAGAACCTGTTGCTGTCAGGCGCGGTTCGATTCCTTTTACCGTACCGGAAACAGACGAATGGATCGGTGATGAGACAAACCCCGCAGCATCTGCGATCTTCTGTCCTGCGAGCACATGGTCTCCCTTCTGAACTATCGCTGCAGCCGGAGCACCGATATGCTGGGAAAGAGGATATACCATATCTCCCTTTGGCAGATATTTCACTACCGAACTGTTCTTGGATAATTCTTTTCCGTCATAAGGATGAACACCACCCTTAAAGGTTAAAAATTCCCATTTCGTTCCCTCCTTTTATATATTAAGCACCACCAAAGTGCTCTATTTTTGATAAAATCCATATACTTTTTTGTACATTTTATCAACCTGTTTATAATATAAACCATTTTTTCAAAAAAAGCACTACCCAAATTTTCATTTTTCTTGTGTAATAATTAAAATACAATTTTCAGAAAGGAAAAATTATTAACATGATTGTTAAAAAAATGCCCATTTTACAAGGGTTTCCAGACTTTGAGACTGTTAAATTTTTCACCGGAAAATTCTTCCAAAAATACAATTTTACACCTGTTTTTTACGACATTGAAACCACCGGATTATCAAGAAATTCCACGTATTTATACCTGATCGGAGCTGTTGGAATTGAAGATGAAACTTGGTATTTTTATCAATGGATGGCCGAAAATGCCAGTGAAGAAGAGACAATTCTGAGAATTTTTTCACAATTTCTTCAGCAATATAATTTGATGATTTCTTACAACGGAGAACGATTTGACCAGCCCTATCTGGAAGCACGATATGAAAAATATGGAATCCCCTCTCCATTTACAGGAAAACAGTCTCTGGATCTCTACCTGATATTAAAACCGTTAAAGTCACTTTTAAAACTGCCCGCCATGAAACAGCCCTGCATGGAAGAATTTCTGGGGATCAAAGACAGGATTTATGATAATGGTAAGGAATGCATTAAACTTTACAAAGATTTTCTGAAAAAAGAGATGCCTTTACAGCTGATGAAATCCTTGGACATAACCTGGAGGATGTGCTGGGACTGGGAAGAATTTTTGATATGCTGGGATATCTTTGCATCTATGATGGAGATTATGAAGTTACATACAGTGAATTTGACGGAGACAACCTGATTCTGAAACTGAAGCTCCCCTGCACACTGCCACAGGAATTTTCCAATGGAAACACCGACTTCTATCTGACAGGAAAAGACGAAGAAATCAATTTAATTATCAAAACAACTGACGGGAAACTGAAACAATACTATGCAGATTATAAGGATTACTATTATCTCCCGGAGGAGGATACGGTTATCCCGAAATCTCTCGGATCCGGAATTGACAGAAAGCACCGGAAAGCAGCAACCAGAAATACCTGTTACACCTGGTTTACCTGCTCCGATGCCTTCCTCAGTTCTCCCGTACAGCAGAAGCAATATCTGACATATACGCTTTCCTGTCTGATTGGAACTCTAGAACGTGTCTGAAAAATCCTCTGTGATCATATATAAATATCGTCAAAAGCAATTTCCAATGGATTGTGAAGAGAAAAAGCCCTCTCACTGCTGACTGAGAAAATATAACCGTCAAATTCCATTGTCTCAAAAAAGCATGGCCTTTCTGAGGATTTTCCGAGGACAAACCCATCTGCTGTGGGAACCACTTCAAAAGAATCCAAAGGAAGGCTCATTCCTCTGCCTGTCATTTTCATATAACTTTCTTTTAATGTCCAGAGCGTAAAAAACGCCTTATCTTTGTTCTTCGCAGCCTTGATGTAAGCAAGCTCTGAATGGTAGAAATAATGTTCTGCCACCTCAAGAGGCGCATTGGCATTTTTCTCAATATCGCACCCGACTTCGCAGTCTGACAGCACACCCACAACATAGTCCCCCGCATGAGATACATTAAAAAAAGGCCATCCACAACCGGCTTTTCATTGTCAGAATATCTCAGGCAGCTTTCCGTAAGCCCGTTTTCATCGAGAATTTTTCTGATGATGATCCCTGCACCCAGACTTCTTTTGCGGTCATCAGGCATACGATACCTGATGACCTTTTCTCTTCTTCTGATCCCAACCAGATCCAGAAGCCTTTCATTCTTAAGCGGATCCTCAAAATGATTAATATTGATCCTGTATAATTTCTGCATCTGATCAACAGTTACTTCTTCTGAATATCGATCTTGCTGTCAAACCCTGTAAGGCTGAATACATCGTAAACCTCATCAGAAACATTGATGATCTTAAATCCATCCTTTTGAGCCATTTTTTTGTAGGCTACGATCACCTGACGTAAGCCTGCAGATGAAATATACTCCAGATTTGTAAAATCAAATACCAGACTTGTGATGCTGTCTTCAAGTCCGGACAGAGCCTCCCCTAACTGGGGAGCTGTCTGTGTATCAAGCCATCCGCTGATTTCCATAGTTGCTTTGTTACCTTCTGTTTTTGTGATAATTTCCATTGTAATTTTCCCTCCTGAATCAATCAAAAAATGTAAGTCTGTCAAGTGCTGCAATTGCATTTTCCAGATATCTGTCATCTGTAACCGGCCATTTATAATCCAGCCTGTACAGAACCTGTGCTGTAAAACGATTGCTGTAATCAATGGTATAGATTTCATTTTCATTATGTGAGGTATAGGCGATCAGTCCGGAAACCGCATCAGAATCCTGACCGGTCTTTGCAAATTCCTTCACTGCTGCCTCAAACTCCTCATCTCTTACAATATCAATCCTGAATCCATAGCTGCGCATTGCGTAGATCAGGTCTGCCATATAAATATGATGGCTGTTACATGCATGGAATACAGTAAATCTCCGGTCGGTCTGAGCCAGTCTCAGAACTGCCAGCGCAGTAGAATCAATCGGTGAGAATTCTGCCACCTCATGCATACCGCCCATAGGGAATTTACCTACAGCCGCATAACCTCTCAGGCTGCGAAGGAATCCATTGGTAATGAAATTAATCTGGAACTCACCGTCAGAGTTTCGGCTCATCAGATTACCTACCCGGACTACCTTGCCGTCCAGTCCCTCGGAAACTGCTTCCAGAACCGCCCTCTCTGCCAGGAATTTGGTACGGATATATTCATTGGTAATATTCTGTCCGATGTACAGATCATTCTCACAGAAAACTCTGGACATTGGCGGAACACCGTCAGAACCTTCTCCCGCAACGGAAACCGTAGAAATCTGGATCAGTCTGCGGCCGTTATTCTTACAGAAATCGATCAGATTTTCCACACCCTGCACATTAATTCTTTCCAGTACATCATCAGCCGCAAAATGCTTTACGCAGGCAGCGCAGTTAATGATGGTGCTGAATTTGTATTCTGAAAATCCTGTTACCTGTTCCTTTGAGGTAATATCCCCATCCACACAGATAATACGGCTTTCAAACAGCTCTTTGTATGGATCATCAAAATAGTACATCAGCATGTTCATCATTCGCTTTTCAGACGATTCATATTTGCCCTTACGTACAAGACAGTAAACCTTACCGTCATAATTGTCAATGAATGCTTTAAGGACATGGATCCCCAGGAAACCTGTGGCACCTGTGACCATAATATCTCCCAGCTTTTCCTTTGTGATCCGGTCTGCATTTTCTTCTGTATTTGCGCTGATCACATTCTGGATCCTGTTATAGTTATAATCCGAAAATTCATTCTTGCTCTGTGCAGCCTCTGTAACTCCGTCATCATCAACCAGAGCTGCAAGTTCCCGTACAGTAGGATATTTGAAAATATCCGCATATACCAGTGAAATATTCTTTGACAGACACATAACAGCAACCTTGGATGCAGTAAGGGAAGATCCGCCCAGCTCAAAGAAGTTGTCCTCAATCCCTACTCTTTCAATTCCCAGTGCTTTCTCAAAAATCTCACAGAGTGCTCTCTGAGCTGCAGTAACCGGCTCTACATAGCTGGCAGTGTTCGTGGTTACCTCCGGCATTGGCAGTGCTTTTTTATCAATCTTACCGCCCGGTGTCACAGGCATTTCCTCAATGCTGACAAAGAAAGACGGCATCATATAATCCGGGATCAGCGGCTCCAGGAAGGTCTTCAGTTCATCCTCCGGGATGGCTTCTCCTGTATAATAAGCTGTGATATATTTATTTCCACCCTTTTCAATTACTGTAACGGCTGCATTTTTCACCAGCTCATGTTTCAGAAGGGCACCTTCGATCTCACCAAGCTCCACACGATATCCTCTGATCTTCACCTGTGAATCGATCCGGCCTATGTACTCAATATTTCCGTCACCTTTCATGCGGACCATATCACCGGTCCTGTAAAGACGGCTTTCCTGCTCACATACAGCAAATGGATTTTCTACAAACACAGATGCTGTTTTTTCCGGAAGATTATGATATCCTCTGGCAATCTGCCTTCCTGCGTGACAAAGTTCGCCGGACGCACCCACCGGAAGCCGGTTCAGATTCTCATCCACAATGTAGCTGCGCACATTTCGCTGTGATTTTCCGATCGGGATGTTGTCATACTGTCTGTCTACCAAAAACTCTGTGGAAGAAACCGTATTCTCTGTAGGACCGTAGCCATTGATCATCTGATAGGTACGGTTACGGTAATGCTTGAATTTCTCGCCGCCAAGTGTAACAAATTTAAGAGCAGGTGCATCCTCCAGAAGTTCTGTAACCAGTTCTCCCATCTGGGTAGGGAAGGTTACGGTGGTGATCTCTTTTTCCTTTATATATCTGCTTATGGCAATGGCGTCCTTACGGATACTCTCCGGTAAAATATACAGGACTGCTCCTGCGGTAAGAGGTGCAAACAGATCGATCACTGACGCATCGAAACAGAAGCTCGCAAACTCTGCCACAATGTCATCCGGTGAAGTATTTCTGCTCAGTGTGATATATTCGATCAGGTTCAACAGATTTCTGTGCTCGATCATAACACCCTTTTGGCTTTCCTGTGGAGCCTGAGGTATAGATCATATAGGCAAGGTTCTCCGGTTTCGGAGAAATAAGCTCTGCAGAAAGTTCAAAATCCTCAGCCTCATCTGGCACACTGTCCAGACTGATCACATTTCCGTCATAAAATTCCACAAGATTCTGATACTGATCGATCACAAGGAGATTTCTTGCTCCTGAATCCTTCAGCATATATTCAATTCTGCTCTGTGGATACTCCGGATCCAGAGGAACATAGGCTCCGCCGGCCTTCATAACACCCACATAGGCTACTGTATATTCTTTTGTCCTGCCGCACAGGATACCTGCTGCCTGTTCCGGGCCAAATCCGTTTTCCGTAAGCTTCTGAGCAATATAATCAGACATTCTGTCCAACTCTCTGTAAGTAAAATCTCCGGAGTCATCCCGCACTGCCGGTCTGTCCGGATATCTGGCAGCCATCTCCTTAAACAGATCTATGAAGGTCTTTCCTGCATGTTCCGGAATATCCTCCATCTGAGTTTTTTCCTCAAACATCAGCCGGATATCAGCCGGATCGCATTCCCTTAAGATTCCCTCTGCAGTGGTTTCCAGATTGTCAGCCAGATACCGGATAGTTTCCTCATGGTACATATCCCCTCTGTACTCAATCTCAAAGACAAATCTGTTCTTTTCAATGGAAATGCTGACAGAAACCGGTGCCTTTGCCATGTTCAGGCTGACAGGCTCCTCCTGTGCATATTCCCCGCCAATGGTGTCAAAAGCAAAATTGTCGCCCTGGTAAATAACCATGGCATCTGCCTTAATATCAAAACTCATGGCTGATCTGTGAGAAAGGATAAATATCGTTGTTCATGGAATCGATCAGCTGTTTCTGTACACCGCTTAAGCAATCTTTGGCTGTTCCTGAGAAATCGCAGAAAACAGGGAGTGTTTTTACCAGCATACCCACTGTTTCCGAAAGTCTGGAATCGTTTCTTCCATGGTAAATAGTGGTAAATACAGCATCCTTTTTGAAATTATATTTTCCAAGTGTGATACCAAAAGCGGAAATGAAGAATACATTCTCCGTAATTCCATGCTTTTTACAGAATTCCTTCACATCCTGCACGGAAATGGATCTGGTCTCTCTGTGGTAAAGTTCTGCTGTTGGAGCCGCACCGTTTTTGTCCGGATAGAAGCTGATGCTTCCACCTGCATGTTCAAATACTGACTTATAATAATTCTCTGCATTTTTATAGATATCACCTGCCAGGGCATCTCTGTTATCCAGTGCCAGATCATAGGAAGTATAACCTTCCGGTTCCAGCTTCTCACCGCTGTAAGCTCTGTTAATATCATTAATTATAATAGCCAGAGATGTACCATCGGCAACAATGTGGTGAAGGTCCAGGAACAGATAATTGCCATCACAGGTTCTGTAGATTTCAAACCGGAAAAGCTGTTCATTAAACAACATATATGGACGTACCAGAGTGTCTCTGTTCATTCCGTTAAAATCGGTGTTTTATAACTGAGCCCATCGTTTCGTTTCTGAAGTACATTTCCGTTGTCATCCATAAACAGACGGGTTTTCAGATAAGGATGTGCCTCAACAGTACTGTCAATGGCTTCTGCCAGTCTGTCCAGATCCACCTTGTTATCAAGCTTTAACAGATACGGGATATTGTAAATGGTAGAACCCATATTTGCAGTACACTCAATGAAAATCCCCTCCTGAGTGTTGGTAAGAGGATAACTTTCCTGTACTTCTCTTTTGCTTTCTTTTCCCGCAGTTTTTACAAATTCCTCCATCATTCGGATAGTGGGATGATTCTTAATATCTGAAGTTTTGATCACAATGTCAAAGGCTTTGGAGATCAGGATATTCAGCTTAATGGCAGTGATGGATGTCAGACCTGCCTCATAAATATCTGTGGTAATCCCAAAATCCGTATACCCCAGAACCTCTGCGATACAGTCAAATAATATCTGCTGAACCTCATTCTCAGGCTTAATGATCTCCGCTGCTTTTTTCTCAGGCAGAGGAAGAGCCTTTTTATTTACCTTCTGGTTCTGGTTCAGAGGAATTTTGTCAATCTGCATGGTAACTGCAGGTACCATATAGGCAGGCTTTGTCTCTTTAATAAAATCATTCAGGGCATTGATATCAACAGTGCTGTCCGATACCACATAGGCAGCAATATATTTTCCACCATTTGGATCATCAAAGGCAACTACAGTGGCATCCCTGATGCCCTCATATCTGCGGATCACTTCCTCAACCTCAGAAAGCTCAATCCTGAAACCTCTGATCTTAACCTGGGAATCCTTTCTGCCAATGATCTGGATATTTCCATCCGGAAGAAATCTTGCCACATCACCTGAATGATACATCACTTCGTATCCCGGTGTATCATCATAAAGATTCTTTGTATAGACCTCGGCAGTTTTTTCCGGCTTGTTAAGATATCCTCTGGAAACCTGCCAGCCGGTGATCATCAGCTCTCCGCATGCACCGGGAGGAAGCATATGCCCCAGCTTGTCTGTAATATAAAGCTTCACATTGTCAAGTGCTTTTCCGATCGGGACATTTGGATAATATTTGTCCACTTCAAATACAGTCGTAAAAATAGTCGCTTCTGTAGGTCCATAAGCATTGATAAACTTATAATCTTTTGGCGGCTCACATGGAACCAGCTTCTCTCCTCCTACAGAAAGATATCTCAGGCTCTTACAATCCATCTCCAGCGCAAACTGCCTTCCCACCTGAGTAGTCATAAAGGAATGCGTGATACCATTTTCCTCAAAATAGCGCTGCAGTCCAATGAAATCCAGACGGATTTCCTCCGGAATAATGTGAAGCTGTGCACCGTTTGTGATGGCACCGTAAATATCCATCATGCAGGCATCAAAACCAAAGGAAGCATATGCAGCTATCCTGCACTCCGAATCTATGCCATAATATCTCTTGAACCAGTGACAGAAAGCAGTAATATTTCCATATTCCAGCATACAGCCCTTTGGCACACCTGTGGAACCGGAAGTATACAAAAGGATAAACAGATCATGCAGCTGCGGCTTCTTAAGCACAACATCCCTATCCTCCATCTGCCAGATCTGATCTGTAAACAGCACCGGTCCTTTATATCCGTCTACCAGAGGAAGAAGCTCTCTGTCAGCAATGAGAAGCTTTGCAGAGGAATCCTCCATCATGTACATCAGGCGGTCCCTGGGATAGGTTGGATCCAGAGGCTGGTAAGCTGCACCTGCCTTTATCACGCCCATCGGTGCGATCGCCATATATTCACAGCGGGGATCAGAATGGAAACAACATCTTCACTGCCAATTCCCTGGGATGCGATATATTTTCCAAGTCTGTCACTGATCTCATCCAGTTCTCTGTAAGTATATTTTTTATCCTTAAATACCACAGCCGTATGGTCAGGAATGGTCTGTACCAGCTCCTCAAACATATCAGCGATGGTCTTACTTCTGTCATATTCGCAGGCAGTATTATTAAATTCCGAAATTTTGTCCGCTCCATTTTGGGAAAGAACAGAAACTTCCGAAATATATTTTGCTTTCAGCAGGGAATCCATAGCTGCCTCATAGGATTCCAGCATTCCACGTACAAAGGCTTCACTGTACATGTCACTGCGGTATTCTGCAGTAAGCACATATTTATGATCGTATTCTCTTACCTGGATCAACAGAGGCATCTTTGACATATCCGGAGAAAGGTCATGGCCCCTGGCAACAGTATCACCGATCGGGAAATCATCCCCAAGCTCTGCCTGATATGCAAATACCAGATCAGAATTAATCCCGTACTTTGCACAGATATCAGAGACGGAAAAATATCATTTGCCATGGAAGACAGAATCTGCTCAGAGAGCTCTGTCATATAGGCCTGTATGGTGACTTTCGGATCACAGGAACAGTAAACCGGCAGAGTCTTTACAAGCATGCAGACTGTATTCTCCAGTCTGGAATCATTTCTTCCATTATAAATAGTTGCAAAAGACTTTCCTCGGAATTGGAATATCTGCTCATGAGAATGCCGAATACACCTGTAAACAGAATGTTTGGAGTAACCCCCAGCTTCTCGCAGGCAGAAAGTACCAGAGACTCTCCGGTGTCCACAGGCATCGACAGATATCCTCTCTCAGGAGTCTTTCCTGAGCAGTCAGGAAGAGGCAGGGGATTCTGTCTCAATTCCCTCGAAAATACTGTCATAATATTTCTCGGCCTTCTTATATTTTCCCTCTTTCATCTGCTGTTCTTCATCAAGGGCAGCATCAAAGCCTGTGTAGGATTCTTTCTCCAATTTCTCACCCAGATAGGCCCGATCGATATCCTCAAAAATAATATCATAGGAATTACCATCTGCCAGGATATGGTGGAAATCTGTAAAAAGATATTTCCTGTCTTCTGTCACATAAATCCCCGCCCGGAACAGCCGTCCCTTTTCCAGCTTAAAGGGACGCACCAGCTCATCTTTTATCTTTTCAAACTGCTCATTTGTGGTCCGGACCACCTCTGGTACAAAGGCTTCCTCACAAGGCTTCTGCACCATCTCTCCGCTGTCACTTAAATAAACCTTTGTCAGCAGATACGGATGTGCAGCGATCATCTGAGAAATGGCATCTGACAGCTTCTGAACGTCAACAGAGCTTTCCAGTTCAAACAGGAACGGAATATTGTATACCGTACTCTCAGGATTCTTCATGCACTCTGCAAAAATACCCTTCTGGGAGCCGGTAAGAGGGTAAACTTCTCTCTTTTCATAGGTTCTGATCTTCGGTGCAAGCATCACATATTTTTCCAGTTTCTCCACCGTATTGTTTTCGTGGATATCACTGGTTTTCACAGTCACTCCGAATTCCTCTGAGATCAGAATACAAAGCTTCATGGCACTGATAGAAGACAGCCCCGCCCTGTAAAAACTTGTGTCAGTTCCAAAAAAATCATTCTCCACAACGTCTGCAACGATTTCAAAAATCTTCTTCTGCATAGGAGTCTGGGGTTCTTTCAGATTCTTTGGCTGTGCAGCCGGCTTTGGCAGTGCTTTCTTATCAATTTTGCCATTCTGTGTCACAGGCATCTTTTCCAGTTGGACAAAAACCTCAGGAACCATATAATGAGCCAGGGACTCTGATGCATAGGCAGAAAGCTCCTCTGTATTGATCTGGCGGTCAGCCATAAAATAGCAGCAGAGGAATTTGTTATCTACAGGCAGAGTAATGCTGGTAATGATTCCCTCATAGGAATTGATCACCTCCTCGATCTCACCAAGCTCAATCCTCAGACCGCGAAGCTTGATCTGATTGTCTATTCTTCCGAAAAATTCAATCTCACCCTCAGGGCTGATCCTTGCAAGGTCACCGGTCTTATAAGCTCTCTCTCCGTTAAGATCAATGAATACAGCCTCTGTTTTATCCGGCAGATTCATATAACCTCTGCCAACGCCCAGTCCTGCGATCACAAGCTCTCCGGTCTCTCCGTCCGGAAGGATCTTATTCTCTTTATCTACAATATATACCTTCACATTACCGTTAGGCGTACCAATGGTAATGTTTCTGCTGTCCGTAATTACCTTCATGGTACAGCTGATGGTAGTTTCCGTAGGTCCATAACCATTCATAATGTAAGCATCCGGGTTTACTCTGCGAATCTTGTCATACAGAG
>ENA-OQOA01000555-OQOA01000555.1-human-gut-metagenome-genome-assembly--contig:-NODE-555-length-15537-cov-6.002661_pt1 | contig 15537 bp, 15 predicted proteins | sample MGYA00242633_ERZ504888 | MGnify/ENA primary metagenome ERZ504888 (study PRJEB26092, sample SAMD00036372) | human gut metagenome | host: Homo sapiens | study: EMG produced TPA metagenomics assembly of... | reverse complement strand
TTCGACTTCTTCTTTGGGCTTGTTAAGGGCGAGCAGCCCTTAACTCGTTGCGGGGAGAGTGGAGTCCAGAGGTAGGGAGGGGGGATTCGAAACACCCCTCCCTACCTCTGGCCCGCGCGGAGCGCAAGCCATTTGACCGAAAGAAAAAACCTGCCCCACGCCGCAGGCGCACCCGCGCGGAGCGCAAGCCTTTATCGTTTCGCCACTGCCATCAGCGCCCGATTCTCGAGCAGAATACGCAGCAGCACCGTATTTACCGCCGTGAGCACCAGCGCATTCGGGATGCGGGCAATGAGCACTGCCCATGCATAGCCGTAAAAGATGTGGAGCGCCAGTGAGTTGATGACCATCGAGCCGACGAAGTGTGCCGCCAGCACACTGCACCACAGCCGGTTGCCGGTGCGCAGATGGGAAAGCTTCTGCCAGCTCAGGCCGCCGACCAGGCCGATGGACGCCGCACCCAGCGTGATGAGCGGATTGATGGCATAGCCAGCCAGCACGCCGCCGATGATGTCGGCCACCATGCCCACGACGAAACCCGCCCACGGTCCAAAGAGGATGCCCGCCAGCAGCACCGGCAGACTTCCCAGATTGAACCGGACAAAGCCGGTGGAGATGCTCAGCACCCGGGAAAAGACGATGCTCATGGCGATGAGCAGGGCCATCGCCGTCAGGGTGCGCACAGAGATCCTGGATTCGTTTTTCATATCAACTGTCCTCCTGTTTTTCAGGAACTGCGGGGGAGCAGAAAGAAACGCCCTCCCCTGTGACAAACCGCACAAAGGAGGGCGTGAGTTCAACAAACTTCACTTCCGGACGACGCCGTGCAGACGGCCTCGCCCGCACCCAAGTCCATGCAGCAGCGGGATGCAGGCCATGCACCGCGGGTCTCCCTTCGTCCGCAGCACAACTCCCCGTTGATGCGGCACTTGACGCGCATGGCCTTACTCTGTTGATACTGTTATTATATGCTTTTTTCCGCCCTGTTTCAATCACGGGATGCAACAGGTTTGCTAAAACAAAGCCGCAGAATTTATCACATATGCTCAAAGTCTTTCTTTTTTGGCCCAAACGTGATAAGATGGGCATGATATTGAAAGGGGCTTTCCCGCCCCGGAAAGGATTTATCACGATGAAATTCAGTGAGATGACCTATACCCGCCCTGACATCGACGCGCTGCTGGCCCGCTGCAAAGAGCTGACCGCAAAGGCAGCTGCCGCTGACAGCGGCGAGGCCCTTGTGGAGGTTTACTACGAGCAGAGCCGCGCCTTCGCCGACTACAACACGGCCGCCAACCTCGCCAACATCCACTACACCTGCGACACCCGCGACGCCTACTGGAAAGCTGAGCAGGACTTCTTTGACGCCAACGGCCCGGCAGTGTCCAACGCCAGCGTCGAGATCAGCCGCGCCTTCCTCGCCAACCCCCATGTGGACGCCCTGACCGAGGCCTTCGGCTCCACCTGCGTGGCCGGCATGAAGAACGCCGTGCTGGGCATGGACGAGCGCACCGTAGCCCTTCAGCAGGAGTACAACGCCCTCGTCAGCACCTACCAGCAGATCTACGGCGGTGCGCTGGTGGAGTTGGATGGCAAGCAGCTCACCATCCCCCAGCTTGGCCCCTACAAGGAGAGCACCGATGCCGCCGTCCGCCGGGCCGCTTATGAGGCCGAGGCCGGTTACTTCGACGCCCACCGCGCCGAGCTGGACGAGCTGTACACCAAGATCGTCAAGAACCTGAACCAGCAGGCTCAGGTCATGGGCTATCACGACTACAGCGAGCTGTCCTATGTGCGGATGAACCGCATCGGCTACGGCCCTGAGGACATCAAGCGCTTCCGCGACCAGGTGGCCCACGACGTCGTGCCGGAGCTGCAGAAGGTCATCGCTCTCAAGAACAAGCGCACCGGCATCCAGCACCCCACTTTTACCGACCTGCCGGTGGCTTTCAAGGACGGCAACCCCAAGCCCATCGAGGGCTACGACGCCCGGATGTCCGCCGCCCGCACCATGTACCATGAGCTCAGCCCCGAGACGGCAGAGTTCATCGACTTCATGCAGGACAACGAGCTGTTCGACGTCGAGAGCCGCCCCGGCAAGATGTCCGGCGGCTACATGACCAGCCTGCCCTCCTATAAAGCCCCCTTCATCTTCGCCAACTGGAACGATACTTCCGCTGACGTGGATGTTCTGACCCACGAGTGCGGCCACGCCTTCGAGGGCTATGTGGCTGAGCGCGATCCGAAGATCCCCGCCGACCTCGAATGCCCCGGCATGGAGAGCGCCGAGATCCACTCCATGGCCATGGAGTTCCTCACCGCACCGTGGCACCACCTGCTCTTCGGCAAGGACACCGACAAGTACGCCCTGCTCCACGCCGAAGACAGCTTCCTCTTCCTGGCCTACGGCTGCGCGGTGGATGAGTTCCAGCACATCATGTACCAGAACCCCGATTTGACCCCCGACCAGCGCAACCAGACCTGGCTGGAGCTGGAGCACAAGTACCGCCCCTGGATCGACTTCGACAACCTGCCCTTCTATGGCCGCGGTGCAGGCTGGCAGCGGCAGCTCCACATCTACGAATGCCCCTTCTACTATATCGACTACTGCCTGTCCACCATGGCCGCTCTGCAGTTCTTCCTGCTGAGCCTCCATGACCAGAAGGATGCATGGGCGCGCTATCTGCGCCTCGTCCGCCGTGCCGGCACAGCCAGCTACACCGAGCTGTGCGAGACCGCCGGCCTGCAGGTGCCGTTCAACGACGGCTCCATCAAGGCCATCGCCCAGCAGATGAGCCAGTGGATCGCAGAGCATCAGGTCTGATAGCCCTCTCAGGCGCTTCGCGCCAAGGTCGGGTTGCGGCTCCCAGCATCTGCTTCGCTCTCGCTCGCATCCTGCTGGCCGCTGCCCCAACAGCTCCTCCCTGTTTCCGCCACTGGCGGCGGTCGTCGCCGTTGCTCCCAAGGGGAGAGCCATTGGCATATCAGGCCGGCCTACTCTGACTGCTTTAAGCTTTATATTGCACAAAATCGCTGGCCCTGCTATGATGAGCAGCAGCTTTTCTCTTGAAAACACCGGATATATTTTGTATTATATTAGGTATATCATGCCATCTGCGGCAAAAGGAGCGGTACTCATCATGCCAGAAAAGAAAACCAGCGGCATCAAGAATTTCTTTGAAGAGTTCAAAGCCTTTGCCATGCGCGGCAATGTGCTCGACATGGCAGTTGGTGTGGTCGTCGGCTCGGCTTTCACCGCCATCGTCAACTCTCTGGTAAACGACATCATCTCCCCCATCATCGGCCTGTTCTTCAACGCCGATTTCTCGGATGTCGTCATCCAGATCGGCGATGTTGGCATCGGCGTCGGTGCTTTCCTCAACGCCATCATCAACTTCCTCATCGTGGCCTTCGTGCTGTTTTTGACCATCAAGGCCATCAATATGCTGCACAAGAAGCCCGTGGAAGAGCCAAAGGAGCCCACCACCAGGAAATGCCCCTACTGCCAGAGCGAGATCGCTATCAAGGCTGTCCGCTGCCCCCACTGCACTTCGAAGCTCGAGGGCTTCCCCGAAGCAAAGCTGTAATTTTCCCTGTTTTCTCCCCGGCGCTGTCCGCTCTTTGGACGCCGCCGGGGCTTTTTTGTGCTCTTTTTTCGGGGTGCAGGAAATAAAATCAGAATTTTTTCGAAAAAAGTATTGCTTTTTCGGGCGAGTCATGGTATTATATCAGAGTCGTCACGACGCAACAGAATATGGACGGTTAGCTCAGCTGGTAGAGCATCTGCTTGACGTGCAGGAGGTCACAGGTTCGAGTCCTGTACCGTCCACCACAAAAATCCCGAGTCAAATGACTCGGGATTTTTTGCGTGGGCGGGACAGGACGAGAACAGCACGGCCACGCCGCAGGCGTGGCAAACAACAGCCCAGTGGGCTGTTGTTTAGTGCGCGGTTTCCAACGGCTAGGAATGTCTACCAAGAAAGCACCGCCTGCCGGAGCACCATTTGCACCGCCTCGGTTGGGCGGGACAGGACAGGAACAATGTAAGTCAGAGCCATTCGTAAAAAACAAAGGCAGGGTATCACCGTGGCGATGGTATCCTGCCTTTTTCGCATCTGGGATGGTCTTTCGGCTGGCGGTATGGTATACTCGGCTCAACAAATCGGAATTTGAAAGGAGCGTTTTCAATGGCAAGCAAGAAAGTCGAAATGTATGCTAAAAAACGATATGAATTAGATGAAATCAAAAATAAAATCAAAGAAGAATTTGATAAACGTAAGTTCTCCGATGTGGAATTCAAAGACGAAATTATACGTGAATTGGGAGACACCAAAACACTACTATTAATTTTTGAAAACTGGTTTTTACGAACAGGAAGTTATGCCAGTTTAGTAATTATGTTATCCGAGTATCAGGGGTATCAGAGTGCAGATATTATTGCCACTGGTGGTAAAGAAGCTTTCTTTTCTTTTGGTGCAGAAGGTGACTTTGCAAAGTTTGGAGAAGATGCTTTGAAGAATTTAGGCTTTCAAGGAAAAGTTAGATAAATTCCAGTTTGCTGTACTCGTTCCTAGCAGGGGTTGGGGCAGGCACGCCCCAACAAGAAGCTGTTCCAAAGGGACAAGAATTTTCAAGAATGGATACTTTGTGACCACGGGACGGTTCTTGCCCTTTGCATTTTGGCATTTTGGGGAAAGGTGTTTTACTATGGATATTGAAATCAAACGGATGTCAAGCGATACGATTGAACTGTTTGACCAGCTTAACATTGTTTGTAAACGCTTCCATGTGGATTATCTACACGCTTCGGAAAAAGATAAGTTCTTTGTGGAAGCAGTTGCCCTGCATGAGTACCAACTCAAAAAAGCTCATGAGCAGGGGTTGAAACGCGCCGATGTTCCGCCATTTCTTGGCTTGAAGCGCACCGAACGCAGCAACGAGATGCCTGCATAAAGGTTCGAGTCCTGTACTGTCCACCAAAAGCCTCTAACGAAAGTTAGAGGCTCTTTTTTTGTTTCTACTGCCAACGTGAGTCGGCAGATCGGTACAGAACTCGAACAGCACGGCCACGCAGCAGGAGTTGTGGCAGGCACGCTATCCAAACTTCCAGTTTTTCGCACCAAAGGGGCAAAATCTTGGCCAGTATTGCCGTTGCGCCGCAGGGACTTTTGGATTATACTGTTGACTTGTATCTTATTTTGTATTTTCCTGTTCAGTCGAACCAAAGGAGGCATCCTTACGAACTATCTGTTTCAATTTGCGCGCATTCTGGCGTTCTGTTTTCTGGGCGAGATCTGCCACGCAGTGCTCCCGCTCCCCATCCCGGCCAGCATCTACGGCCTGCTGCTGCTCCTGGCCGCGCTCCGCTTCGGCATCGTGAAGCTCGAGCAGGTCAAGGAAGTGGGGCCTGTTCCTCACCGGCATCTTCCCGCTGCTGTTTGTGCCTGCCGCCGCGGGCGTCATGGAGCTGTGGGCTGAGATGGGCGAGATGCTGCTGCCCATCGTCATCGCCATCATCCCGGTGACGGTGCTGGTCCTCGTGAGTGCAGGCCGAACCACCCAAGCCCTCACCAGCCGCCGCGCTGCAAAGAAGGAGGCCGAACATGACTGATCTCTTACAGGGCTTCCTCTCCGGGTCCGCCGCGTGGGGCGTGCTGCTGACGCTGGCCGCTTTCGCGCTGGGTGCTCTCATCAACAAAACCACCGGCAAGGCCATCTTCAACCCGCTGCTGCTGGGCAGCATCTTCGTCATCATCCTGCTGAGTGTGCTGAACATCTCCTACGCCGACTACAAGGTCAGTGCCGCCCCGGTGAACTATCTGCTGCTGCCGGCCACCATCAGCCTCGCCATCCCGCTCTATGAAAAGTGGGATTTGCTGAAGGAGAATGCCGCCGCCATCATCGCGGGCATCTCAGTGGGTACGCTGGTGAGCCTCGGCAGCGCTTTGGCTCTGGCCCTCGCGCTGGGCCTCACCCGGGAGCAGTACGCCACCCTCCTGCCGAAGTCCGTCACCACGGCCATCAGCATGGACGTCGCCGCTGAGCTGGGCGGCATCGCGGCCCTGACGGGTGCCATCGTCATCCTCACCGGCATCGCGGGCAACCTGCTGGCCGAGGTGGTCTGCAAGATCTTCCACATCACCGACCCCATCGCAAAGGGCGTTGGCATCGGCACCTCGGCCCATGCCGTAGGCACCAGCAAAGCTCTGCAGATGGGTGAGGTCGAAGGTGCCATGAGCGGCCTGTCCATCGCCGTGGCCGGCGTCCTCACCGCCGTGCTCTGCCCCTTCTTCGTCAGCTTCATTCAGTAAAGATAGACAAAAAATCGCCCTCTGTACCGGCACAATGCCAATACAGAGGGCGATATTTTTTGCTTTTTAAGACCCGGCTTCTTCCCGCTCGGCTTTCTGGCGTTCCACCTCGGCGATGACCTCGGCGGCCTTTTCGTCGATGGCCACAGGCTCTGCCGCAGATAATTGTCACCCCAGTCGTGGCCATAAGTGTCGTTGATGGTCTTGAGGTTGTCGAGGTCGGTCATCATCAGGGCCGCGTGACGGAGAGTATCGGGCTTCTCGAACAGCTCCCCGCAGACCACGAGGCACAACACCAGAGCTACAGCCGCCGCAAACGCGGCCAGAGATGTAAACATGTTCTGTCAAAATCAGCAATATCACAACAACTCTTTTCGGATTTTATCGATTTTTACGTTTCCCCTTTTCCACAAAAAGCAGGGCAGGCCCGCGCCGTCCAAAGCCTCCAGCTTTTGGCAAAGCGCAGGTCTGCCCTGCATCGGATATTCAGATTACAGCTTGCTCAGCTGGGGACCCTGAGCGGTATCCTTCACGGCCCAGCCCATCTCGGTGAGCTGTGCGCGGATGGCGTCGGCAGCAGCCCAGTCCTTGGCCTTCTTGGCGGCGGCCCGCTTCTCCACCAGTTCAGTCACCTCGGCGGGAACTTCGTCCTTCTTGCGGTTGTACATCAGGCCCAGCACGCCGGTGATCTCGTCGAAGGCGGCAGCGCCGGCTTCGAGAGCAGCCTTACTGGAAGCGGCGGACAGGGTGTTGATGTCCTTGACGAGGTCGAAGACAGCAGCCAGTGCGTCGGGAGTGTTCAGGTCGTCGTCCATGGCAGTGCAGAATTTCTTCTTTGCTTCCTCGGCCTTCTCCTTCAGCGTCTCGTCGGTGCCGAACTCGGTCTTGCTCAGAGCAAAGTCGAGGTTCTCACGGCAGGTGTAGAGGCGCTCGAGGCTGTTCTTGCAGCTCTCGATGAGGTCTACGGTGTAGTTCAGCGGCATCCGGTAGCCGGCGGTCAGCATAAAGTAGCGGATGGGCTCGTAGCCGTAGAGGTTGGCCACGTCGCGGACGGTGAAGAAGTTGTGCAGGCTCTTGGACATCTTCTGATTGTCCACGTTGATGAAGCCGTTGTGCATCCAGTAGCGGGCGAACTCGCAGCCGTTGGCGCACTCGCTCTGGGCGATCTCGTTCTCGTGGTGGGGGAAGATGAGGTCCTGACCGCCGCAGTGGAGGTCGATGGTCTTGCCCAGATGGGTGCGGCTCATGGCGCTGCACTCGATGTGCCAGCCCGGACGGCCCATGCCGTAGGGGCTCTCCCATGCGGGCTCGCCGGGCTTTGCGGCCTTCCAGACGGCGAAGTCGGCGGGATCTTCCTTCAGGTCGTCCTCCATCTGGCTGCGCAGCTCGCGGTTGCCGCTCTCGAGGTCGTCCAGCTTGAGGTGGCTCAGCTTGCCGTACTCGGGGTCGCTCTTGACGCGGAAGTAGACGTCGCCGTTCTTTGCGACATAGGCGTGGCCGCTCTCGATGAGGTCTTTCACGATGTCGAGGATCTGCTGGATGTGCTCGGTAGCGCGGGGCTGGACGGTGGGCTTTTTGCAGTTCAGACCGGCGGCATCCTTGAGGTACTCGGCCTCGAAGCGCTGGGCGACTTCCTTCATGGAAGTACCCTCTTCCTGGCCCTTCTTGATGAGCTTGTCGTCGATGTCGGTGATGTTGGAGACATAGATGACCTTGTTGCCGCGGTACTCGAGGTAACGGCGCAGGGTGTCGAAGACGATGAGCGGGCGGGCATTGCCGATGTGGATATAGTTGTAGACGGTGGGACCGCAGACGTAGATGCGGTACTCGCCCGGCACCTGCGGCACGAACTCTTCCTTCTGGCGGGTCAGGGTGTTGAAGATCTGCATAGTTGAATACTCCTTTTTGTGGGACAGACCGAAGCCGTGATCATAAACCTCTCCGTCTCGCTTTCGCTCGACAGCTCCCCTGTCAAGGGGAGCCCCTGGCAAAGAGGGCCAGCTCCTGCGAGCCTGCCCGAAAAAGCAAAAGCCTCCAACGCCATGCCAAAAGCACAGCATCGAAGGCGGTCTTTTCTCAAAATCGCGGTTCCACTCCGGTTTGTCGCTCAAAGCCGATAACGGCGGCCATCCGCGCTGCGATACTCCGCTTCCCGCAGCGTGCTGTCCGGGCGCACTTCACGCGGCGGTCTGCAAACAGGCTTCCAGCCAACGGCCCGTTCTCTCTGCCCAGACGATGCAGCGCTACTCTGCCCGGATAAACGCATTTATCCTTTTACAAACCTATTATAATAGCCGCCGGGGCGTAAGTCAAGCGTTTGACTCCCCTGCCCGGCTTGTGCTACACTGGGCAAAAATGCAGCCCGGAGGTTTTATCATGCAGCTTATCACCGAACGTCTTTTTCTCATCCCCCTGCAGCCCGATGGGATGCGCGCCCTTCTGGCCCGCACCACCGACCCGGAACTCATCCAGCCCTACACCGATATGCTGGACCTTTCCCTCGCCCACCCCGAGCAGTGGGTCTGGTACACCGCATGGGGGCTTTACCAGAACGATTCCGGCGACTGGGTAGGCGACCTCTGCTTCAAGGGCCTGCCCGAAAACGGCCAGCCGGAAATTGGCTACGGCCTTCTGCCGGAATATGAACATCAGGGCTACGCCACCGAGGCTGTCCGCGCCGCCTGCCGCTGGGCCTTCGAACAGCCCGGCGTCACCGCCGTCGAGGCCGAAACTGACCCCGGCAATACCGCCTCGCAGGCGGTGCTGCACCGGGTGGGGTTCGTGCCGACCGGGACAGTGGGCAAGGAAGGGCCGAGGTTTATTCTGCGCCAAAAGCCCTGACTCCATCTCCAAATCAGCGCTTTCCCCCTTTACATCGCCCTCAACTTGTGCCATAATTTACTTTAATATAGCAGTTTGCGTTTTCAATGGTCTGGCAGCATCCGCAAACTGCATATCGCAAATATGCTGTTACCCATAGGCATATCTGTGAAACTTGCGATTAAGGGAAGCTGCCCTCGGCGCGGCGATTCGGCGGCGCGGGGCAGCAAGAGAGGGGTAATCTGCTATGAGCAAGATCATCATTCCGGAAAACTACACGCCCGCACTGAACCTGTACGACACCCAGCGCGCCATCGGCACCGTGAAGCGGCTGTTCGCTGACACCCTGTGCGCCACGCTGAACCTCTACCGCGTGTCGGCACCGCTCTTCGTCGAGGCTTCTACCGGCCTGAACGACGATTTGAACGGCGTCGAGCGGAAGGTCACCTTCGACACCAAGGACAGCGGCATCGAGGTGCAGGTCGTCCAGTCGCTGGCCAAGTGGAAGCGCAAGGCCCTGAAGGACTACGGCTTCCGCGTGGGCAAGGGCCTCTACTGCGACATGAACGCTATCCGCCGCGACGAGGATATGGACAACCTCCACTCCATCTATGTGGACCAGTGGGACTGGGAGAAGGTCATCCGTGAGGAAGACCGGAACGAGACGTATCTGAAGAACGTCGTGCGCTCCATCGTGTCGGCGGTCTGCGCCACCGAGATGAACCTCCACGCCATGTTCCCCCAGCTGCAGGATCTGCCGCTCCACACCCCCAACGTCACCTTCATCACCACCCAGGAGCTGGAGGATAAGTACCCCGACCTGACCCCGAAGGAGCGGGAGAATGCCATCGTCAAGGAGAACGGCACCACCTTCCTGATGAAGATCGGTGCTCCCCTCAAGAGCGGCAAGCCCCACGACGGCCGCGCCCCCGACTACGACGACTGGGATCTGAACGGCGACCTGCTGTTCTGGAACGAGCCGCTGCAGTGCAGCTACGAGCTGAGCAGCATGGGCATCCGTGTCAGCCCCGAGAGCATGGACCGCCAGCTCACCGCCGCCGGCTGCGACGACCGCCGCGAGCTGCCCTTCCACAAGGCTGTGCTGAACGGTGAGCTGCCCTACACCATCGGCGGCGGCATCGGTCAGAGCCGTCTGTGCATGCTGCTGCTGGGCAGCGCCCACATCGGTGAGGTGCAGGCAAGCGTCTGGGACAACGCCACCCACGAAGCCTGCGAGAAGGCCGGCATCCCGCTGCTGTAAGACTGTATACAAAAAGGACTGATGCATCCGCATCAGTCCTTTTTCTTATGTCCTGAATTCCAGACCCACCTTGCTTTTTCTCCCGTTGCCGCCCAGCCACCAGAGCAGAAAGGCGTACAGCAGGTTCGTGACAAGGATGATGGTAAACCACATCAGCGTCTCCTGAATGGTCTGGTCGTATACCCGCATGAAGGGGTAGGGGCCATCGATGGTTCCTGTAATATTGCCGTGCAGATCATACAGACCGTATAGGATCGTCGGCACCAGCGCCCACCAGACCTGCCCCAGCGGCAGGCGGGGCAGACGCTCGAAGAGCACCAGCGACAGAATCGCCAGCACCGGGTCGAGGAAATGGTGGTAGAGCATCGAGCCCGTGAAAAGCATGATGTACCAGCCGTTGCCGTCCTCGTACATGGGGGCCAGGATGATGACCACCGTTAAAAAGGTCATGGCGAGGCAGCTGGTGGAGATGAACTTGAGCCGCTTGAGCCAGAAGGGCAGCTCCCGCCCGGTGAAGATGCAGCTCAGCTGCCACAGACCCACCAGCAGACAGACCGCGCCGTTGAAGATGTTGGACAGCTCGGTGTACATCGTGAACATGATGGTCCCGCCCATGGCCCAGCTCATGGGGACGGCGATGGTCTCGAAGTACACGATCAGGAAGTTCATTGCCGCCGAGGCCAGCTTCCGCAGGACAGTCAGGATGTTTTTCAGCACCATTTCACTCTCCTATCTGTAATTTTTTGTTGGAATATCAAAGAAACGAGCGGTTTTTTCCGCTCGTTTCTTTTTTACACCCGGACGGGCGCTTATTTTGCCGTATTGATGAAGCTGCGGTTATCCCACAGGTACTTGATGCCGGAGATGGCGGTGACAGCGGCCACGACCCAGCACAGCACGGAGGCGATGTCTGCACACTGCTGGCCCAGCACATTGCCGGTCAGGGAGACCGTGAAGTAGTAGAAGAGGATGGTCAGCATCTGGAGTACGGTCTTCACCTTGCCCCACATGTTGGCGGCGATGACCTTGCCGTCCTTTGCACCGGCGGCCACCATGCGGAGGCCGGAGACGGCGAACTCGCGGGCCAGAATGATGCAGAGCACCACAGGGCTGCACACGCCGTCCCGCATCATGTAGATGAAAGCCACCGTCGTCAGCAGCTTGTCGGCCAGCGGGTCGGCGAACTTGCCGAAGTCGGTGACCATGTTCCACTTGCGGGCCAGATGGCCGTCGAGGAAGTCGGTGAAGCTGGCCACGGCGAAGATGAGGCCGGCGATGAGGTAGTACCGCGGGTTGTAGCTCGGCGTGATATACTGGCCGAGCGAGACGAAGATCATGAACACCGGCACCAGCAGGATGCGGGTCAGAGTGAGTTTATTGGGCAGATTCATACAAAATTATCCTCCAATCTGTTATTTTGCAACAGTACCATACAAATCGTAAAGGTCGCTGTCGTCCACCAGCACATCATAGAACTCGCCGGGGTAGAGCGGTTCTTCGCTGGACACGCAGACGTTGCCGTCCACCTCGGGGGCATCGGCAGCGGTGCGGCAAAGGTAGAGGCCGCTCTCGTCGTCCACACCGTCGCAGAGGACGCGGACCGTCTGGCCCACCTTTGCGGCCTGCTTCTGGGCCATGATGCCGGTCTGGATCTGCATCACCAGCTCAGCGCGCTTGTCCTTGACTTCCTGCTCGATCTGGCCGTCCATCTTGGCGGCGACGGTGTTCTCCTCGGCGGAGTAGGCAAAGCAGCCCAGACGGTCGAACTGCACTTCCTTCACGAAGTTGCACAGGTCCTCGAACTGCTCTTCCGTCTCACCCGGGAAGCCCGCGATGAGGGTAGTGCGGAGGGTGATGTTCGGGATCTCACGGCGCAGCTTGCCGATGACGTCCAGCAGCTCGGCGCGGTTGGAGCGGCGGTTCATGTTTTTCAGGATGGTGTCGTTGCAGTGCTGGATGGGCAGATCGAGATAGGGCAGGACCTTCTCGTTCCGCTTCATGGCGGCGATGAAGTCGTCGGTGATGCGCTCCGGGTAAGCGTACATGATGCGGATCCACTCGAGGCCGGGGATCTTGTTCAGCTTGTCCAGCAGCTCACAGATGCTGCCCGGCTTGCCCCAGTCTTCACCGTAGGCGGTGGGGTCCTGGGCCACGATGATGAGCTCCTTGACGCCCTCACCGGCCAGCCAGCGGGCCTCGGCCACACAGTCGGCCATCTCGCGGCTGCGCAGCGGGCCGCGGATGCCGGGGATCGCGCAGTAGTGGCAGCGGTTGTTGCAGCCCTCGGCGATTTTTAAGTACGCATAGTGGGCAGGCGTGCCGATGACGCGCTTGCCGCCCAGAGGAAAGTCCTTCTTGAGGCCGTAGCTTTCCAGATGTTCTTCACCGTTGAACAGACGGGCCACGATGGAGTCGATGGCCTTGTTGGAGGCACAGCCGACCACGGCGTCCACCTCGGGAATCTCTTCCTCGATCTGGCTGCGGTAGCGCTCGGCCAGACAGCCGGTGACGACGACCTTCAGGTTGGGGTTCGCCTGCTTGTAGGAGCAGGCCTCAAGGATGTTCTCGATGGCCTCGGTCTTGGCGCTCTCGATGAATCCGCAGGTGTTGACGAGGATGACGTCCGCTTCTGCGAGGTCAGCCACCGTCTCGTGGCCCGCCGACAGCAGGATGTGGACCATCACGTCCAGATCGACCTGATTCTTCGGGCAACCAAGGGAAATACACGCAATTTTCATTCGGATGATACTCTCTTTCTCTCTTGAGGGTCTGTTATAACGACTTGATGTGGTGTTGCGGCAGGGTTGGTTTTTTCTTTAAGATGGCTTGCGCGCCGGTGGCGCGGGGGATGTTTTTTCCTGCGGTCAAGTGGCTTGCGCGCCGCGCGGGGCAGCGCGCTCTTGCATTAAGGCTAATTGTTCTCTTTTGATGTCAAAAGAGAACCAGAAAACCACCAGCGATTTCGACGCGCTGGATCCACGAGAAAGGGGCTGCTCGCCCCTTTCAGACCCCAAAGGAGAAGTCGAAACGGAAAAAAGCTAGCCGCTTCGCTAAACGCTTTTTTCTCGTTTCTCCGATTTACGGCTTCGCCGATGGCGTTATGTCTTAGCAGAACTTTACGTTCTGCAAGGGCGTGAAGTCTGCTGCGGAGCAGCAAATCGGCGGAGGCTCAAAATGCGGTTAAGAGATCTTCGTGCGAATGCACGAATCTCCAGCATTTTGAGTTGGAGCCCACCTCTCCGGGGTTACTAGGGGCGAGCAGCCCCTAGTTCGTGCCTCCCGCGCCTCGAAAGTAGCGGGCACTTTTCTGGTTCTCTTTTGGTGCGCAAAAGAGAACTTAGCCCAGCGTAAAAGCGCTCTACCCCCGCGCCACAAGCGCGAGAACCATTTCTGGTTCTCTTTTGGCACGCAAAAGAGAACTAACCGTCCTCTTCCACTCGCCGAATCGCTTCTTTAATAACCGGATATGCAAACCCCCGCCGGGCCAGCGCAGCAACCACAAGGTCTTTCCGCCCTGCGGCCAGCTTGCTGCGGTACCGCCCTTCCACGAGGGCGGCGGCGGCTTCCAGCTCCGGGTCTCCGCCCGCTTCGTCCGAGGCGTAGGCCTCTTCCAGCGCAGCAGAGATCTGCTGGGCGTCCAGCCCCTTCTGCCGCAGATCCTGCGCGGCCGCGCGGCGGCTCTTGCGGGCGGCCAGCAGGCCGTGCGCCCGGGTCCGGGCGTAGCGCTCGTCGTCCACATACTGCCGCTCCACCATCTCCGCCACCACAGCGGCGGCGGTGGGCTGGGTAAACTTCCGCCCCAAGCGCTCATAGAGCTGCCCGGAGGAAAGCTCCTGCCCGGCCAGAAGCTCCATGGCCCGGGCGCGGGCCTTGGCGGCGTCGGTGGACTTTTCTTCTTCGGCCAGCGGACGGCCTCTTCTCGAAAAGGACATTTAGTCCTCCACCATGATGTCCAGCTCGCTCTCGCTGCTGCGGGCCGGGGCCTTGACGACAGGCTCCCTGGAGGCAGAAGCGGTCTCGCCGCCCTCTTCCTTCTCTGCCGCAGCGGCAGCAGCTTTGCCCGCCGGGCGGCGGGTGGCGTAAAGCTTGTCCGCGTTGGCGCGGATCTGGCCCTCGATGTCGTTGGCGATCTCGGGGTTGTCCTTGAGGAACTGCTTGGCGTTGTCACGGCCCTGACCCAGACGGATGTCGCCGTAGTTGAACCATGCGCCGCTCTTCTGAACGATGCCCAGCTTGACACCCACGTCGATGAGCTCGCTCATCTTGGAGATGCCCTCACCGAACATGATGTCAAATTCAGCCTCACGGAACGGAGGAGCCACCTTGTTCTTGACGATCTTGGCGCGGGTGTGGTTGCCGATGAACTGGCCGGAAGAGTCCTTCAGGCCCTCGACGCGGCGGATGTCGATGCGGACAGAAGAATAATACTTCAGGGCGCGGCCGCCGGTAGTGACTTCGGGGTTGCCGTAGACGATGCCCACCTTCTCGCGCAGCTGGTTGATGAAGACACAGACCGTGTTGGTCTTGCCGATGACGCTGGTCAGCTTGCGCATAGCCTGACTCATCAGACGGGCCTGCAGGCCGACGTGGCTGTCACCCATCTCGCCCTCGATTTCGGCACGAGGCACCATAGCAGCGACGGAGTCCACGACGATGGCGTCGATGGCACCGGAGCGCACCAGCGCCTCGCAGATCTCCATGGCCTGCTCGCCGGTATCCGGCTGGCTGACCAGCAGCTCGTCGATGTTCACGCCCAGTGCGGAGGCATAGGCCGGGTCGAGGGCGTGCTCGACGTCGATGAAGGCCACCTCGCCGCCCTTTTTCTGGGCCTCGGCGAGGATGTGGAGGGCCAGCGTGGTCTTACCGCTGGATTCCGGTCCGAACACCTCGATGATACGGCCGCGCGGCACACCGCCCACGCCCAGCGCCAGGTCGAGGCCGAGGCTGCCGGTAGAGATGGCGTCCACCTGCATGGCGGTGTTATCGCCCAGCTTCATGATGGCGCCCTTGCCGAACTGCTTTTCGATCTGGGCCAGCGCAGTTGCCAGCGCATCCTTCTTTGCGCCCGGCTCCGTCTTCTGGGTGGCGGGGGCGACGTTGTGTTCTGATTCTTTGCCATAGCGTGCTGCTCCTTTATCACATCGG
>ENA-OQOA01000554-OQOA01000554.1-human-gut-metagenome-genome-assembly--contig:-NODE-554-length-15558-cov-3.189359_pt1 | contig 15558 bp, 13 predicted proteins | sample MGYA00242633_ERZ504888 | MGnify/ENA primary metagenome ERZ504888 (study PRJEB26092, sample SAMD00036372) | human gut metagenome | host: Homo sapiens | study: EMG produced TPA metagenomics assembly of... | reverse complement strand
CAAAATACTTGCAGAGCTTATGCGTGTGGAGCCCTATACGCCTAACCACGATGGCATAGAAACTCCTGCATACGCATATGCCAACTACTTTCTTGCAAGAAAAGTCGCACAGAACGAACGTAAAGCCCTCCTTACTGCTGTATCAGAGCATTTTAAAACAAAGCTGTATACACATAACCAGACACCTGATATGCCGCATGTTATCAATCAGGGACCTATAGACTTCTACGACAACATGCCTTATGTGTTCAAATGCAGCAAAATCAACTTAAATATAACACTCCGAAGCATAAAAAACGGAATTCCGCTCAGATGTATGGATATCATGGGTGCCGGTGGCTTTCTATGACGAACTTCCAGGCCGACCTGCTTAATCACTTCGTGCCTGATGTTGATTTCGTATACTTTGAATCAAAGGATGACCTCATAAGCAAATGTGATTACTATCTAAAACATGAGGATGAACGTATAAAAATCGCCGCTAACGGGCATAAAAAAGTCCTGCAGCTGCATAACTACAGGACAAGACTTAATGAGATATTTAGTGTATGCGGGCTTTTGTAATGCCCGCATATAACTATATAAATCCAGCTTTATGGGCTTTTACTATGATATACTATAAAGCTTTACTTACCTTTGCTACAAGCATTTATTATATTATCTTTGACTGTTATCTTTACCTGTTATCTTTACCTGTTATCTATGCCCTTATGACTCTTTAATATATTTCTTTATAAGACAGGTATGCTCTTTGGTATGTGTGTCATAATTAATTCCAACCAATAATATACTGCCTGTATACGATCTTACAGAATCTGGATAACGTCTTTCTTCTATCTGCTGCAAAGCTGTATCTGCACCCTTATTCCACTTTAACTCAACCACAAGTGCCGGATAGTAAGCTATATACTCTGGTTTTGGGATAAATACAAAATCCGCAAATCCACGCCCTGCAGGAAACTCCCGTACCGGTTTGAAATAATACTGAATTGCACTAAGATATGCTATAGATAAAACACTGCTAAGTGAATTCTCATTATTATACTGTATAGCAGAGGTATATTCTGAATGTATCTCTTCTATCCCTTTAGCAACCGCTTTCCCATCCATATTCAATGTATCTTCAAGCAGCTGTTCTGACTGTCTCTCAAAAGTAACAAGCTCATTCCACTTTTTTCTTCTAGTCGCTTTAACAAGCTCCTGCCTGATTTCCTCATTAGGAACAACTGCTGTTTTAAAGCCTTGATCATAAGCTAAATATCCAAGATGAATAAGATAAGTAATCACATCATCTTTGTTGACAAAGCTGATCGTATCATTTTGAAAAGATGTCACATCAACTTGAATCTGGTTACCCGACAGCATCGTTATTATAGCTTCCTTAAGTCCGTCAAAATCCATATTTATCAAAGGAACTATCGCCTCATATGAAGCTGTAGAAGACCAATAACTTTGATAGCTGCCATCTAACATAAGATTAACAACCGCATTAGGATTATATATGTGATATCTTCCTAACTTATAGCCATCATACCACCGTCTGACTTCTTCATAGTCTTCATTGTAAACATCACACAACTGCTGCACCTCATCTTCCGTAAATCCAATATATGATGCTAACGGACCAGCATATAACATTGAATAATCCTTAAAATTATTAAGAGCTGACTGTGTTTTCTGCTTCTTTATAGGTAAAATACCTGTCATATATGCAAGCTGGATATACTTCGTTGGTTCAGTTCCTTTAAACATAGCTCTAAGAAAACTAATATATTCATTCTGAATACGGCTGTTAGTATTCTCATCACGGATCAATACATCCCATTCATCTACTATAACTATGAACTTACTTCCGGTCATCGTGTTTATCTGCGATAATGTCTCTGGCAAAGATACTGCATCCCTGCTTATTATATCCGGATAATATTCCCTAAGCTCTGCAATAGTGCTTTCGGAAATATATGAAACAACATTCTCAACTCCACCAGCTGGCTCAATACACCACTGGATATCAAGATGAATTACATCATATTTATTCAAATGTTCCTTATAATCAGCATACTTACTAATATCAAGATTATTAAACATATCAGCCGAATCACATCCTCTGCTGTAATACGCTGTAAGCATATTTGCAGTGACAGATTTTCCAAATCTTCTTGGACGGCTGTTGCATATATACCCCTGTAATGTGTTCATGACCTTATTGGTATACTCAATCAAACCGGTTTTATCAACATATATCTCTGAATTCAGTGCAACCTGAAACGCTGAATTATCTGGATTAACAATTGTCCCCATAATTGCTTTGCCTTTCTTTTAATTAACGATGTCAAAAGATTCTTTTATATAATTCACTACTGTAAATTCATTCTATCATTTAATCCTCTAAGTCTCAATCACCTGTTATTACGACTTTCACTTTTTCATTGTTTTTTTACTTCAAATGTTATAATTTCATTATTAAATAAATTGTCTTACAGGTGAATCAATGAACGAATTAGAACAAATAATATCAATAATGGAACAATTCCAAAAAGAACAACAGCAAATGAAAAATGACATAAATAATCTGTATAATACTGTTAAGAATAGTCTTATTATGCAAAAAAACAGTACAACAGATATGAATGAGAGAATCCTTCCAGCTCTAAAACTTATGATAGATGGATTAGGAAACAATCTTAAATACGAGATTGCAGATTACATAACTCATAATAACCATTTATTTTTTCCAAAAAATTGAATCTCATAAAACAACCATTAATAATATTATTAATGAAGGTAAATCACTTGCAAGATTCGGAGATGGCGAATTTAGTATAATATACGGCACAAACAGATGGAGTTTCCAGCAATATGATGAGCAACTATCAGAACGTCTACTACAAGTCTTACAGTCTGATAATGATAAACTAATGATTGCTATAGCTGATAATTATGGTGATCTGAGCAAGTATACATCCGAATCAAAATCCGAAATACGTGCTTATATGACTGATGAAACAAGAAAAAAACACGAAATGCTACTAAATAAAAACAAAACATATCACGATGCATATATCACACGATGGTATATGATGATGAATGATAAAAAAACCGAAGCACCTGCCAATAGATTATCAAATCTTAAAAAAATATGGAATAATAAAAATGTAATTGCAGTGGAAGGTGAATTCACACGTTTAGGAGTTGGCAATAACCTTTTTGATAATGCAGCATCATTCAAACGTATTATAGCCCCAGGAACAAACTCATTTCGTAAATATGATGATATATTAAATGCGTGCCTTAAGTATGGTTCAAAAAATGATTTATTTTTATTAGCAATAGGTCCTTCATCTGGCGTTCTAGCTTACGATTTAGTACAAAATGACTATCAAGCTATTGACGTTGGACATATTGACCTTGAATATATGTGGTATCTTGCTGGTGCCGAAAACAGAACCAGCATACCTAGCCGATACAATAACGAAGTTGACCCTGATGTCATTCCTGAACCAGTTCAGGATAATTCATACTATGAGCAGATTATATGGAAGTATACGGATTAGATTAGATAATCCGTATATTCATTCCACATCAAATATTAACGCATAAAATCATAGATTCATACTAATCCCACACTTCATTATACCCTTCTGACTCTTCCTGCACTATCTCCACCATCTGACGTGCAGTCAGCTTATCCTGATATCTCGGATTATTGAACAGATTCTCATGATCCTCTCTTACTGTGTGTGACTTTTCAAAGGATATAGCATAAAAGTCCCTGCCCATCCATTCATAATCACGCTCAGTCATCTGCTCAGGATGGAAATAATAACCACCATATCTGAAAGAATGCCAGCTACGATAATCATACACTTCTGGATGTTTGCTCATCATATACGAGCCATATGTTTCAAACTCACTGAAACTGTTTTCCTGTATATGTTCAATTCTTATTGCATTAAGAATCTTTTCCCAAAATACTGCTCCTTTAATATTCTTGTTAGATTCTATAGCTGCTATCAGTTCTTTCATATATCTGCTGTTAAACAGCATATGCTCTGATATGAAAGATTTTTCAGTAACCTTTTTTATTCCTGGCAGAATCTTCTCTAATGTAATGAAATATTCTTCATGATATTCATGCTTCATATCAAAATATGGCTTTCCATCTGAATTAAACATTGAAAAACACTTACATGGAACTGTATCCCCATCCCATGTCATATAACATTCATCCTCACATATCGCTGAATATTTCATCTTAAGAAACTGCTGGTAATACCATCCTACAAGTCCCCTTGGAAGCTCACGTCCACATAATATATCTGACATAACATCTTTCATGCAATCATATACATCCTGAAATGGTATAATATCATTCTCATTAACAAAACCAGCTCTGTCACCTAAATCAGATTCCTTAACCATCTTTTCAAGCTCAGAGCTTCCTACAAATATGACTTTCCTTACAGGTAAATAATCAACTATTCGTTTATTGTTGCATTCAACACGCTTGAAATCAGCTGGTGTTACTATTACTATAGCATTATATACTTTCGTATCTTGTTGTGTATCATAATAACTATCATTTTTCATACTTTCTCCCTACTCTTATGCCTTTTAATATAATTATTTATTATTTTCACCTTTAATCATACGTAAAAACTCCATGGTACGAATCTTCCATGTATGTTTTTCCTTTGCCAGTAAATATGCAGCATCCGCCGTATGCTTCCTAAGACTATCATCTGACAATACTTTATTAATAATAGCTGGAAGTTCATCAATTCTGCTTAAATCATACATAATAATATTTTCATTATTATTAAAATTATTCCTTAAATATTCTGACGAATCCGTAAGACATACAGCACCTGACAAACATATATTAGCTATCCTTTCTGTCATTCCATATTTATGCCACGTCATAATATTAAGACCTATTTTAGAATGTCCCCAAACATCAAGCGCTTCATCAACTGTTACTGCTTTATGTATTATCAGGTTATCCCTATACATACCATCATATTGTTTCCACGTATCTCCAAACACATCTATCTTTATACCGGATTTAATAATCTCTTCTATGATCTTAATCCGATAGTCATATACTATCTTCCTGCATACATTCTGAAGCGAACATAATATATCAATGAATTTTCTTCATCAACAACATATCCCTCACGCTTAAGCAGCTTATCCAGTCCTTGTTCAAATGTGTATGAAGAATTACACATCATATAATCATAATAAACTTTCTGAAACTCATCCTGTATAACCTCTTCGTCCAATACATGATATGAGCCTATGAACACAATATCATATATGCGTTTACTATTACCCGCAAGACCTGCATCTTCACCTGCCGGTGGGAACTGGATAGCATTATGTATATGATAATATTTTCTCATAAATTCTGCATAATATTCATCTTGACACAGCATATAATAACTGTTATCAATTTTCCCCATCATATCCCTGAAATACATAGGATGATCAAACCAGAATACATATTTAGGAGCTTTAATATTCTTAAAATATTCTCTAAATAAAACTGGTGCCTGAAAACCAACGATTCCTTTTAATGTCTGTTTTTCTATACACTCAAGTCCGGTCTTCTTCCCATATGAACAATCTGATGTAATAACAGCCTGACCATTATGAATAAATTCCTTTGTAAGGCATATGGCAAATCTTTTTAACACTCCATAACAGATATCATCACCCATTATTATATAAAACGGAGCTGTATCAGCTTCTATTTTTCTAAATAACGGACTATTATTTAAAAAATCCATCACATATGTATTAAACTGTTCTACATAACCTGTATCTGATGCATATGAGGTCATATTATCCAATACACTTTCTAACCGTCCACTCTTCCTAAGAAGAAACATATACTTAGTTATTACATAAGCATATGTTAATAATATTCCGTTCCTGCTTTCTGTTACAAACAATTTGTCATTACTATTATCTGTTATTACATGCTTTATTCTGCTTAATCCTCTATCTGGAAATTTTCCTGCTGAATCAGAAGCTGCTGCATTAGAAACACTATAACCATATACACTACACACAGTATCATCACAATTCTCATGTGCAACTCTTAACGACAACTCATATATATCACCGCATTCAAGCTGCTCATTAAAAGAACCTGTAACACCAAAAACTGACATTTTAAGTATCACCATATATGGATTCATATCTAGGCAGTTAACCAAATTGTCAAAATGCATATCCCCATGCAATATACCCTCACCCAATATAATCATGTCATAATTCATAAGGAATGAGTCTTCTGAAATAATCCTTCTTATTTCAGTACTACTGGTATAACGTGTATTAATAAATGCTATATAATCTGAATCGCAGGATTTTATGAGGTTATTTTTGTACTTGGGACTATTGAACTGAACATCAGAAATTTCAATATATGTTACCTGAAAACAATTTCTATGTTCATTTAATTCATCAATATTATCGCTTTTCCCACTATTTTTATTACACTTAATACACTCTGTTTTATTAATATATTTTTTTACATTGACATTCTCATTTTTATCATCCCGCATACATTACCTCTGTATTTTTAAAAAAATATTTTTATTTTGTTTAAGGTAAATAATCTAAGTTTAATTATTACTTTACACATATTTATATTAAATCTAGTTATTTAAAATATGTCCATAATAAGTAGACTCACAGAATATATACATTATATTATCATTTTTTATCATATACTCATCTACCTATATTCAGCATACATCAGCTATTCTTTCATTATCACAGAACATAAGATTCCCAAGCTCTGCCATATGTATATACAATCTTTCAAATGCCATATTCTTATATTCAACCTCATAATCCGGTATATTTTTTACAATATTACGTCTGAATACAATTCCCTTAAAGCATATACTGTCAGCTGCAAGAATATCATCCAAGGTTATTTTATCTTTATTATATCCTGTTTCTATGATTTTTCCACCTTTAACCATCAATCTCTTTGAACATACTCCAACACAGTTGTTATCCTGAATACAAGCCACAAGTCCATTATAATAATTGGCTTCCATGCATGTTCCTGACGATATATAGCTGCAGAATTCTGATTCTGTACTGTTATAAGCATATATAAATGACTTATATTCACCTATATGCTCATCATTTTGTATATACATAAGATTCTCTTTATCACCATATTCTTTCTCTATGCATTCAAGACAATCCTCTTGTGAAGCATCATCTATAACAACAACCTGCATATTATTATAAAATGTATCATATACACACCTTAATGTTTTCATCAAACCCGCCTTATCATTATAATTATATATAATAATATCAAGCGAAGGCTCTAATGGTTGATTATCCCACTCTTTCATGACATTCTTCCATGAATTTTCAAGACACTCCATGGAATATACACTTTTATACACTTCATATCCAGCATCACACATATACTTTAAATCAGCTACATTATCTATAACATACTTTATCTTTTCAGCCAGTACTTCTGAATTACCTGATGGTATAATTATTGCATTTTTCCCATTTTCAAGATAATATGACACTCCACATATATCAGTACATATACATATCTTTCTTTTCATAAGTCCTTCAACAGCAACTGCTGATGTTGGCTCAAGTCTTGATGGTACAACTACTACACTTACTTTATCATATAACCTGTATATATCATCATGATTTAATGAATCATATATTTTAACGTTATCATATTCATTATCGAGAGTAAGTAAATCCTCTAGTATTCCCTCCTCAGCTGTACTCATATTCCCAACAAATATATACTCTGATCTCTCATGATATACTTCTGGCAATGTTCTTATAGCCTCTGCTAATACATCTATCCCTTTAAGAGATGATAATGTTCCTGCAAGCAGAAATCTGACTATATTATGCTCATTATAATAAGCTTGTATAGCATCTGTTCCTCTTTCTTCCTTTACACCAAAATTCAGTATCTCCGACTCAGTATTCATATATGTACTAATCATTCTCTGTACATATGGTCCTGCTGCAAGAAACCTCATATTCTTCGTCTTTTACCAGTTTTGCAGTATTCTTTCTGCATTATCTGATAAAACTGCTCATTCTCATGCATCCACCATATAACCTTTATATGCCTGTTTTTCGCATAAGCAACAAATGTCCATAAAACGAGAGTATTAATAAACCATGTGCCAAAATACCTTGAAAGAACATCTATTAATTCTTCATTTATATACTTGCTATTGTATACCAAAACCGGTATTCCTTCTTTTTTATATTCTTCCTTAAGGCTGCCATCCATAAAAGAAATCACTGCAACCTTATACCCCTCTTTTTTCATTATCCTTACCAAATCGAGTAATACAATCGGAGCCCCTGTCCTTGATAACTGATGGCTAAAAACAAGTATTGATTTTTCATCTATATAATTATCATTTATTAAATTTCTTGATTTACACTCCTTAAGCCATTCATCAAGCCTCTTTACTGGCTTGATACTATTATTGCTCTCATAAGCAGCCTCCAGTTTTACTTTCACATTATCATCCATGATTATCTTCTCCAATTTTCACCTATTACTCATATCAATATGTTCATTCTTTAGATTACATACACTAAAAATATATCTCCATGCATTAGCATAACTATATTTGTCAGCTACCTTTCTACATCCATTTTCTGCAATTCTTTTTCTTTCCTCATCATGAGCAAGGTAATATTCTATTTTATTCATCATATCCTCATCGTCATAATAAAGAACCATATCTTCCCCATCTATAAAATATTCAGCCAGCTCCTCCTGGTAATTTGATAACAAAAAGCCACCTGATGCCATAATATCCATGGCTCTTAACGGAATCCCTGTCCGTATACTTCGTATGGTTATATTTAGATTAATCTTGGAATTTCTGAACACGACAGACATATTATTGTAATAATCAAGAGTTCCTCTATAATCAATATTACTATTATTAACAACAGCTGACTTTTCAGTATTCGTGTACAATGTAATCTTATATTTATCAGCTATTCTTTAATATACGTTTTCTGTCATCACCCGATATTTTTCTGTATAATATATTTTCGATAATATCCTTATTACTTATCTTGAATTCATCTGTATACTGGAATGCTACACTTGCATTTATACGATTTACAACTACATCATCCAAAAGTTCGTCCAGCATACCACCCCCTGAAACACTTTCTGAACATCGACAATAGCATCCATGCATCCCTTAAGATAATCATCCAGATGACTATACAGATATTCGTAATCAGGAGCAGATGCATACATATTTCCCATGAATGTAACATTTTTAATATCGTTATCTGATATAGGATTATTATCTAACAATGTATTAATCCGCTTCATATTAACAGCAAGCGGCAGATGAAATACATTACTAACTCCATTTTTCTTTAACCTTGCAACTTCGTATTTATCAAAATGAAATATATAATTATACGGATTATATATCATCTCTGAGTAAAGAGTTGTACATGGACTATCAAAACACCATGATATATACTTTATCTTTTTTCTAAGAGCTATCTTGGATATAACCGGAAGAAAATTGCAGCTGAATATATAATCATAAGCTTCTCCATCTATGCCTTCATCCAGCATACTCTCAACATAAGATATAAATCCTGCATCTGAAATATTGTTGCTAAGATTATATCTAAGTCTGGTAACTGTGCAGCCATAATTGTGCATTGTTTCATATATATCATTGCTTATTATCTCTTCCCACGAATAATACAATATTTTCATATTATTAACCTTTTCTTTATCAGTATCTTTTGACTTTTAACCACCAAACATCATATAATTGATTATAAACTATTATAATGTTATGGGCAAAAGATATTTTATTAAAAACGTGAGGAAAACATATGAAAAAAGTTTCAGTTATAACTCCATGCTATAATGTTGAAGAATATATAAAAACATTTCTTGACAGCATCGTTAACCAGACAATAGGAACTGATAATATTGAACTTATACTGATAGATGATTCATCTACGGACAATACACCAGAAATAATACGTGAATATGAGCAGAATTATCCTGATATGATTCTGGCAATATTCAACGAAGTCAATATCAAGCAGGGAACATGCCGCAATATTGCCCTTGATAACTACGTTTCCGGTGAATACTTCTGTTTCATAGACAGTGACGACGCTGTTCCACCATATTACCTTGAATATCTATATAATACTGCAAGACTTAACAACGCCGATGTTATACAACTTAAATCATCAAGTGATACTAACGATATAGCAGCCAGTCCATCTATGCTTACATATGATACTTTCATATGTGATACGACAGATAAAAGAAAGGATTTCCTTCTAAATCCTGCTATTATGACAGAAAGCTGTCTATGTAAGTTTATCAATAAGAACTATTATGACCATTATCACTTTCATTTCGCTGAGGGTGTCGCTTATGAAGAGCCTTTATTCACACATCCTATAAAGCATACAGCAAAAATATATGCAGAATTAACGAACCTATATACTACTATCGTATCAACCCTAATGGAACCATGCAGCAATATATGCAAAGATATGATACTATCTGCCAGCATATGCTGGTACAGCTTGAAACATACAATTATGTCAAAGAGCATCTTGATATTGATACTTTTCTTTATGAAATGCAATTATACTTTGTACACACCTTTTTCTATGAAACAATTATTTTTCTTAATGCCCGTCAAATGCCACTTACTGCCGAACTTGTCAGATATATGTGTTCAATAACAAAACAGATTATACCAGATATAATGTCTAATCCTTACCTTGGAAAAAAAGGAACCTATGAACACAGAGAAGTTGCTGATTATATTGATTCATACAACCACAATGGAAATATCAGCGTACTGATAAACAAACTCAAAGAATTAAAATAATATACAGTATTTATACCTCAACAACTATTTTGTAAAACTATGACACTAATATTATAAAAAGCTACAACACACTGACTAATAACAGGAGATTATACATAACATGATACCTATATCCGATACAGAAGAATGCGTACAGGCATCTATAGATAATGATGCAGCATGGCATTCAAGCTATGATTCTGAACTTAACATACTCATCAGTTCCATCAACCAGTTACTAAACATAATTCTGATGACAGTTTATATACACTATGCACATTTTTAACAGAACCAGATATCATCAAAACATTTAACGGAATACCTGAGATTGCTCACTGCCTGGTTGCTGTTAATATCACCGCCGAAGAATTCAATAATAACCTTAAAAACACCTTTGTATCTAAAAAATATACACAATATAGAACAAGTTATTAAAAAAAACAACTACTATAAGTTTCTTATACTAAACATAGAATATGATGTTGATGCTGAGATAGCTTTAAAATGCATAGCTAAAGATATTAATGATGGAACACTGTCTTCTCTGGCACTAGAGCAATTTATCAAAACAACATGCGTAGATGGCTGTGATAACGTCAGAAAATTATATCCAACTATATAAGTTCAATGAATGTTAACTCTGATACTATCAGCAAAACTAATACTGCCATCATTAATAATAATGCCTCTAACCCTTATATCACCAAAAAGTGTCTTAATATGTCCAGCTATAATAAGAACAAAACACAACAGTCCCTTAAAAACGATAAAAATTCTGTTTCATAATATGCTCTAATAACAAGCAATACGAAACTGAATGTATCAGATACATAAATACACTTAATATTCCTGCTGGTTATAGCATTGAAATAATTGTTGTACATAACGCCAGAAGCATGACATCAGGATATAATGCTGCCATGTTATCATCTGATGCAAAATATAAAATATATCTTCATCATGATACGTTCATTATCAATAAAAATATATTATTTGACATACTGGAACAGTTTAAAGATTCCAGCGTAGGTATGATAGGAGTTGTAGGATCAACCAAACTTCCTAAAACATGCATCATGTGGTTTGGATGGCGTATAGGGCATCTTATATCTAACAGCATATACCGCACCACCGATTCTGTACTTGATGATATATCTGAACCTACCCATGTTGAAGCCGTTGATGGATTCATAATAATAACACAATACGACATAACATGGCGTGAAGACGTATTTACAGGATGGGATTTCTATGACATCTCTCAAAGCTTTGAATTCAGAAAAGCCGGATTTAATGTCATAGTTCCTCCTGTAAAATCTGCATGGTGTTTTCATGATGACGGAATTATGAACCTTGATACATATTATCAAACAAGATTAATCTTTATGAAAGAATATGCTGATATGTTACATTAACGATTTCCCCATCTGACATCATTAAGAAAAATACCTGCTGATATTAGATTTATAAATATATCCTCATACAGTATAAGGATATCAGAATACCTGTACTGTATGAGGACAATCATACATAATATACACAATAACAAACGTAGCTTATATTATTTTTCTAATATAGCTTTCCATGTTGTAACAAAACATTCCATTGAATAATTCTGTTCATAGACCTTGTGTCCACTTTCATATATATCAGCAAGTAACTCAATATTATCTATGACATACTTTATTTTCTCTGCCAATGCCTGTGAATCTCCCGATGGAAATATATACGCACTTTCATTATCCTTAAGATAATAAGACACTCCACATATATCAGAGCATATGCATATCTTCTTTTTCATAAGTCCCTCAACAGCTACCGCTGATGTTGGCTCATATATAGATGGCACAACGACTACACTTAAGCTATCATAGATTCTATATATATCATCCTGTGGCATACTGTCTAACAACTTAACATTATCGTATCTAACAGTAAGCCTTACTATTGAGTCCAGTATATCGGTATCCGCTCCTTTCACATTCCCTATAAATATAAACTCCGATTGTTTAATATATTCATCCGGCAGTTTTTTTATAGCATCCACCAGAACATTCTGTGCCTTAGTATATGATATTGACCCAATATCAACAAAACGTACACTTCCACCATTATCTTTTGCATATGTATGATAAGCTTCAATAGCATCAACATATTTACTCTGCTTTACACCAAAATTAACAATCTCTGATTCAACATGAAGATACTTATCAATCATATCCTTAACATATGGTCCTGCTGCATAATACTCTATATTATCACTAACAATAGGTGAGCCGTAAGCATCACAACATTTTTGAAAAAAATATTTCATCCTCATGCAGCCACCACTTTATCTTTACAGCTGTGTTCTGTACATAACTTACTACCGGCCATAACAAAAGCGTATTAACTATCCATATATTATAATCTGCTACAAGCCTGTCTATGAAGTCCGGTTCTATATCCTGATTATCATAAACCATTATTGGAATATCATTCTTTTCATAATCTTCTTTAAGTTCTCCATCCCTAAATGATACTACAAGCACCGAATATCCCATCTCTTTTAACACAACAGCCAGATCCCTTAAGACTATTGGTGCTCCAGTTCTGGATAATTCATGTGACAATAACAATATTTCATTATTATTTTTTTCTTTCACATTCATCATACTTCCTCTACTTTCCTAAACAGCATATACATTAATGAACTATATAGCTGAAGTATAACATATTTCATATCTTTATTTTAGTTATTTGTTCGTTTTACTCTTTATTCTTGAATAAAATCTGCAAATGAATTATCATTTAACTATACATAATATAAACAGCTGCTTTACATAACACTCACATTGAAACATTATTATATGGAGATTAGTATGAACACAAAGGAAATACTCATAAAACTTAAAGACGCCCTCATTAATAACGCCCTGGATGCAGGTGATGTTCCAGTCAACGATATAAAAGAAGCTCTTATTGCAGAATATACAGTTGCCATAGGAAAAGATACTATTGAATATAACCGTCTTTTCAATTATTGTTCTCTTATTCCTGATACTGGACTTAATAAGAATGAAACTATAAGCTTTATAGACAGAATGATTAATTATTCTATAGAAATATCTAACCATACATCTGTAAATACCACCGAGCTTCCTGATAACATTGACCCTTATGAACAATATCAGACATATCTTGAGCTATCAGAGCATTATAAGACAGCAAACATTAACCAATACTATCTATGTCTGGAAAATGCTTACTTTCATTGCAAAGATGCTAAAACAAAACAGGAAATACATGATAAGATGACAGCTGTCAAAAACTCTGGCCATGTTACTGTTAAACCAGCTAGCATAGTAATCGTATCATATAATTGTATGTATCTTATGCAGAAATGTATAGAAAGTATACGCAATTACTGTTATAAGCCTTCTTATGAAATCATTGTTGTTGATAACGCTTCAACTGATGGCGTTACTTACTGGCTTGAACAACAGCCTGATATTGAACTTATAAAAAGCAATACAAACCTTGGATTCCCTAAGGGATGTAATATCGGTATACTTAACTCAAAAAAGGAAAATGATATATTCCTGCTAAATAATGATACAAGACTTACACCTAACTCATTGTTCTGGTTAAGAATTGGATTATATAAAGACGAAGAAACGGGTGCAACTGGTGCTATATGCAACTATGATGGCACGCTTCAATACCGCGAATTATTCTTTACAGCTCTTGATGATTACATCAGATATGGTTATATAAATAATGTTCCTATGAAAAATGCCTATGAAGAATGTACTATTTTATGTGGATTTGCCATGATGTTAAAACGCCAGGCACTGGATAAAACTAATCTCTTAGATGAAAACCTATCTCCTGGTTACTATGATGATGATGATATATCAATACAGCTGCGAAAACTTGGATACAGATTATATGTATGCCACAACAGCTTTATATATCACGCAGGAAGCCAGAGCTTTGGTACTCTTCCATCTGACAGCATATTAAACATATGCAGCCGTAACAGAGATTATATATGGAAAAAATGGGGATTTGACCCACTTAATAACAGTATTGGTAACATATTTAAGATGATATATGCAACAGAAGAGCCACTTGCACTGCTTGAAATCAACGCACATAATGGTGCAAGCTATGCACATCTTAGCTATATATGTCCTAAACTTAAATATGTAGGCTACGAAAGCAATCTGTCTTATATCCCGCTTACTATCAAAGAGGCTCATATTACCTACACTGATTATGATAACATAGACTTTTGCCAATATAACAAAGAATTCAACTATATTATAATTAACAATGCAACTGAATATAGCGAAGCTGAACGTAACAGCTTATATGCAAGATTATATGGCTGTTTAAAAGCTGACGGACAGCTTATATGGAACGACAATACACCTCATAATGACTAAGCAATCGGGTAGGAGGTAGATAATTATTTTATCTACCGACCTCCCACACCACCGTACGTACCGTTCGGTATACGGCGGTTCTTTAGTTTTCACATCGTTTCAGGTAAAACTCTGTGAATGTTGGATATCCCCATTCACGGAGTTTTTCATTATTCAAAGCAAACTGTACCAGTCTATTATTGCTACAGTTCCAAATGCCCTGGCGCATA
>ENA-OQOA01000552-OQOA01000552.1-human-gut-metagenome-genome-assembly--contig:-NODE-552-length-15599-cov-3.411518_pt1 | contig 15599 bp, 17 predicted proteins | sample MGYA00242633_ERZ504888 | MGnify/ENA primary metagenome ERZ504888 (study PRJEB26092, sample SAMD00036372) | human gut metagenome | host: Homo sapiens | study: EMG produced TPA metagenomics assembly of... | reverse complement strand
GAAAAAAATTCTCCTATTATTTAACTGTCCCTGTTTCTTGGTCTGCCTTTCACAGGCTCAGGAAGACAGCTTTACGAGCAAACCGCTACGTTATGAGGGCTACTCTTTACGGTGTCGGTTTTACAAATATATTGGACACCTATCTTTCACCGATGGAATATACCGGACCCGAAATTCGTATCCTGCGTGAAAGTATGCGCATGACCAAACTGATGAATGGCAACGTATCTGTTCAAAGTCTGTTCCAAGCCAATCTGTCCCTGACTGAGAATAAAGCAGAAACAAGTAACGAAATGTCAGGTATGGTCAATTGGAATTATGCACTGCATTACCAGTTCCGGCTGACAGAAAACTTGAAGATACTGGCGGGTCCCATGCTGGACTTGAACGGCGGATTCATCTATAACATGCGAAATTCTAATAATCCTGCCCAAGCCAAAGCATATGTCAATCTGGCGGCATCGGGTATGGTCATCTATCGGTTCCATATCGGTAACTATCCGCTGATAGCCCGTTATCAAGCCAATTTGCCTGTCATGGGGGTTATGTTTTCCCCGGAATACGGACAATCTTATTATGAGATATTCAGTTTAAAGAATGGCGGCAAGAATGTGCTGTTCACTTCCCTGCATAACCAACCTTCCTTGCGGCAATTGGTTACATTGGATTTTCCTATCCGGTCAGTCAATATGCGTTTCGGATACCTATGTGATATCCAGCAGGCGAAAGTCAATAATCTGAAAAGTCATATATGGTCACACGCCTTTATGATAGGTTTCGTGAAAAACTTCTATTTATTAAAAGGTAAGAACAAAGTGGCGATGCCCAGCCGGGTCAGCCCTTATTAATATAGAGAATGAAAAGAAATAGTTATTTTTTATCAGTCTGTTATTGTCTGTTGTATTATTTACTTCGTGCATCACGGAGGACGAATACGACAACTCCCCCGAAGGCAACTTCGAAGCGTTATGGCAGACTATCGACCGCCAGTATTGTTTCCTTGACTATAAAAAGCAGGAATACGGATTGGACTGGAATGAAATATATAGCCAGTACAAACAGAGAATATCAAAAGGCATGAATAATGAACAGTTATTCGAAGTTCTGGCAGATATGCTGAACGAGTTGCGTGACGGACACGTAAATCTGTCTTCCAAACTGGAGTACTCCCAATATCGTGAATGGTTTGACAGCTATCCGGCCAATTTCAGCGACAGCATCCAACGTGTCTATCTAGGTAAGGACTATGCCCAATCCTCAGGCATGAAGTATCAGGTATTCGAGGATAACATAGCCTATATTTATTGTGGCAGTTTCCAATCAGGTATCGGCGAAGGAAATCTGGACGAGATTCTAAACAAGCTGGCTATTTGCGATGGATTGATTATTGATGTGCGAAACAATTCCGGTGGTAACCTTACCACAGCCGAGAAATTAGCCGCACGTTTCACGAATGAAAAAGTGTTGGTAGGCTATATGTCCCATAAAACCGGACCGGGACACAATGATTTCTCAACTCCTAAAGCTGTTTGGCTGGAACCGTCACTAGATCGCGTACGCTGGCAAAAACAAGCGGTAGTGCTGACTAACCGCCGCTCTTTCAGCGCCACCAATGATTTTGTGAACAGAATGAAAATACTACCCAAAGTAACCATCATCGGTGACAAAACAGGTGGCGGTTCTGGTCTGCCCTTCTCTTCTGAACTGCCCAATGGCTGGTCTGTCCGCTTCTCGGCCAGTCCAATGTACGATGCGAATATGCAACATCTAGAATTTGGTATAGATCCGGACATCAAAGTCAATATGACCTCAGAGGATATGCAACGCAATGTGGATACAATTATTGAGGCTGCACGTGAATATTTACATAACCACAAAGAATAATTTCCTAAAAATCTTTGGTACTTAAGAAATATTCCTTATCTTTGCACCCGCTTACCGAAAGCAATTCGCGCGTGTGGCGTAATTGGTAGCCGCGCCAGACTTAGGATCTGGTGTCGTGAGACGTGTAGGTTCGAGTCCTATCACGCGCACAACATTCCATATAGAAACAGACAAAAACTCTCGAAATTAGATAATTTCGAGGGTTTTGTCTATACCTGAAGAAACGAAGGCTCAAAAATTTCAGTATTGATAACACTACCAATCACCCACTTTTATCAACTTATTGGCTTTCCGATGATAAGCAATGGGTATTGATAAAACAAGCATTTCTTTTTCTATCCCACGCCGTTGTACAATCTTTTAATCACTAAATTATTCAATATGCCTTCTATTATATTTTGAGGAAAAAGAGAATACTTCATCAGTTCCCTCTCTTTTCAAATTATTCATATAGATAGAACATACGCTCCATCATACTCCATTTTTCTTTAGCAAGTTCCCCTTTCCTACACTGTTGGAATATCGATACAAAGTCTTCCCATTCTTGCTGTCGAGGTAAAGTCGCGAGTTTAGCCATAGCAGATTCCCAATCAAAATCAATAGGAGTTTCGACAATCATGAACAATCGATTACCGCATATATATATTTCCATTTCTAAAATACCAACTGAACGGATCCCCTCTCTGATCTCCTGCCATGACTTCGCCTTACTATGACACTCCCGATACTTCGCTATCATCTCCGGATCATCCTTCAAATCCATTGTCTGGCAATATCTTTTTACCGGGTAGTCATATCTTTTCATTTCATATCCATTTTCTTTCATCTTATCTTAAACTTATGCCTGCTTAATTATACCCCTTCATTCTGTTTCAGATTTTTATTCACATTCAAATCATTTTGAGGAATAGGAAAATATCGGTTATGTGCAGACCATGTACGTTTTTCAAACTGATAATACATATCTTCATCTACAGGAGAAGCCGTAACACCACTTCCTCTATAATTACGAGCTTGCGGATCATCCGACAATTTTACTCCGGTAAAAGTATGATTAAGTTCCTTCTCGGCAATGCCCCAACGTAACACGTCATAATATCGAAGCCCTCGAATGCCAGTTCCACACGTCTTTCTTTACGAACCGCTTCACGAACAAGTTCCTGTGTTGCTACGTCTGTCTTTTTATTCCAACCAATTTCACACGATCACGTATATCATTAATAGTCAGATCTAATAAGTTCTGGTCTACTGCATTCGGCTGCGATTCATTTACCGCTTCCAAATAGCTTAATAAGACCTCAGCATAACGCATTATAGGAGTATAAGTGGGAGTAGAACCTAAATTATTAGTTATAGACGGATCACAACCTTTCTTCGGACAATATCCATTAAATAAGGCAAACTTATTATAGCTATCTGCAGTATTAGCCCCCTTAAAGCAATCATAAATTATATCATTATACTTAGTTCCCTCATAACTTCCCAAAGGAGGTAAAAAAATAGAAGCATACAAACGCAAATCCCGATTAACATAAGGATCATTCTCATCATAAACCTCAGAAGTCTTAATATCCTTGCCGTCTGCACAAAAATATTCTTTCACTAATTCGTTATATGGTGAGAACTGATGCCACCCTCCATAAGCAGCTTCAGGATATAAATATTGATAACGTGAATTAGTATATAGATCCTTTATCCCCATAATACAAAATATTATCTCAGGGCTATATTCACCTCCTATTTGAAAAAGTTTCTCATAGCTGTCCTCTCCATTACGACGATCCAATTCATATATTCCCGAATCAATCACACTACGTAAAACAGTAGCAGCATCTACCCATCTCTCTTGCGCTAAGTAAAGACGACTTAAAAGTACCTTAGCTGCCCCCCTAGTAAACCGGCCATATTCCTCTGAGGAATATTGGACAGGCAACAAGTCTATAGCAGTCTTCAAGTCCTTCTCCACTTGCGAATAGACTTCAGCCTGAGGTGTTTGAGAAATAGAATTCGCTTCGTCCACCGACAGAGTTTTCAAAGGCATAGGAACATCCTTATAATAAAATGCCAAATTTAAAAAGAAATAAGCTCGTAAACACTTCACTTCGGCAGACCACTGTTCTTTTTTAGATTCTTCCATCGGACAATCCGTAATATTCTCTAGAAAAGTGTTGTACTTAGCTATTTGCGTATATGCATTTCCCCAATACCAACGTAAATTGCCATTAGTAGCCACCGTATTGGAACTAGCCATTAAAGTTGAAAAATTTTCCTTTTCTGTTCCATTTCCACCTGCAAAATCCAAATAAAGCAACCCTTGTGGCGTAGCAAAATCATCATGCGACCAACCAGTCTGGAAACGATAACATCCTGTCAATGCCAACATGGCATCCCCTTCACCAGTCCAAAAACTACCATCAGAAATTGCTGAAGGTGGCTCCTTATCTAATAAATCCGAGCAACCAGTTGTTACTAGTGATATAGCCAAAGCACATAAACAAGCCTTTGTCATTCCTAATGTATTATATATATTTTTCATAATGATTCTTAATTGAATGATTTACTTAGAACTTGAAATTAAATCCGAATGAATAAATACTATTGACCGGATAATAAGAGGGAGAATCCCCTGTTCCTATCTCATTTTCCGGATCCCAACCTTTATAGAAACTATTGAAAGAAAACAGATTTTGTCCGCTTACATAAACACGCACATTTTCCAAACCTATTTTTTAGTCCATGCTTTGGGGAATGTATATCCTATTTGTATATTCTTTACTCGTAAGAAACTAGCATTACGGACCCAATAATCAGAAGTTTGAAGATTAGTGTCGTTCATATTCAAAGTTTCCAATCGAGGGTATTCAGCCCATTTATCAGGATTTTCTTCCTTCCAACAAGATTCAGCCTGCCATCTCTGTATCTGTCCACCGTTGTAGAATGCATAAGCCATATAAGATCCTATCAAACGCTTATGACCTCCTAACCCTTGTAACAAAGCTGAAAAATCAAAACCTTTATAAGAAGTGGAAAGATTCAAACCATAATAAAACTTCGGGGTAGTACTTCCCAATACGGTACGATCATATTGCGCATCTACCTTACCATCGGGAACCCCGTCGGGACCACTAATATCTTTGTATTTCACATAACCAGGTTTCAGTCCTGACTTACTTACCAATTGTTCGGTAGCCGCATCTACTTCCGCCTGGTCTACAAACAGTCCATCAGTTTCATACCCATATATAATACCTATCGGTTGCCCTACAATTCTGTTATTATTAATTTCTTCGGTAGCTCCGTTCGCCAATTTCTCAACTGCATTTCTTACCCATGTAAAATTAGGAGAAATACTAAACCGGAAATCACGTCCTATTTGTCCGTTATAAGTCAGATTTACTTCAATTCCTTCGTTCGAAACAGCTCCAACATTAGATTGTCCGACTTCACGTCCCATAATACTAGACACCTCAACAGGTGCTAAAATGTCCGAAGTATATTTATAAAAATAATCCAATGTTCCACTAAAACGTCCATTCAATAAACTAAAATCTAAACCAATATCCGTTATAGCCGTCTTTTCCCAAGTAATTTCCGGATTATTATAGGTTTTCATGTAAGCCCCAGACTGAAGAGTTGCCGGATTTCCAAAAGGATAATCATGTCCAAGTTCATAAATCTGTTGGTAAGGATAAACACCTATATTTTGATTACCAAGTACACCATAGGAAGCACGCAATTTCAAATTATCAACTACAGCTGAAACTGCCGCATTCTTCCAAAAGTCCTCCTCAGAGATTCTCCACCCTGCAGAAACTGACGGGAAAAGTCCCCAACGATGACCGTCCGCAAAACGTGACGATCCATCATAGCGCAAATTAACCTCTAATAAATAACGATCTTTCCATGCATAATTTATACGCCCGAAAAAAGAAAGCAACGCATATTCTTCCAATGAACTATCATTAGTAGCTGTTGATTTATCTCCAGAACCTAATTCATACAAATAATTATTAGGAAACGTATTTCTATAACCTTCCAAACCTTTATTATTAGATTGTTCCACAGAAGTACCCGCCAATAACTTAAAGGTATGATTTTTAATTTGTTTTTCATAAGTAGCTAATGCTTCAAAAGTAGTATACGTATTATTTGCAGTCCATACATTTAAAGTAGCGGGTCCCACTGTCTTACTCTCATCAAAATAAGTATCAGCCCGGTAGGCTTTATCATATTTAGTCCAGTAATTCATCCCTACTTTGCCTATAAAAGAAAGTCCGTCTACAGGAGTATTCCATGTCAATTGTCCGGAAGCACTTATATTTCTACTCACATTCTGCACAAAAGATTCACTCGCCAACCACGCTTCCGAACTATAATTATCCTGATATCCAAAACTTCCATCCGACTTTTGCCCGGCATAAATAGGTCCCTGACGAACAGCATATCCTATCATTCCATCAATACTTTGTGGTTCGCCATTAGGAGCATTATATTTATTATTATAAGCATTAATATTCAAATTAAGCATCAGCCCTTTGGCGATTTCACTTTTCATAGTAAACAGTGCAGTCATTCTTTCATTAGACGTTTTTGCCGTCATTCCTTCCTGATTTCTATAACCTACTGATAAATTATAACTCGTCGTAGCATTTCCTCCTTGTATGCTAAGATTATGTTGGTGTTGAAAACCAGAACCGGATTCCAACAGCCATTTTAAGTGATTTTACATTTGGATAATTATCCGGATCAGATCCATCTCTATACTTTTTGAATCTGTTCAGGTAAATAAGCTTCCTGCTTACCCATATTCCGCATAGCCATATTATAATATTCCGCATATTCCCATGATGGTAAAAAATCAGGCAATTCCGTAGGCTGTTGCCAACCAAAAGAATTACTATATGTAATAGTCGTTTTACCTTGTGCACCCTTCTTTGTTTCAATCAAGATAACCCCATTAGCAGCACGATTACCATAAATAGAAGCAGAAGCTGCATCTTTCAAAAAAGAAATGCTCTGAATATCATTAGGATCTACATCATCAATGTTACCTGATAAACCATCAATCAAGACCAATGGATCTGTTCCAGCTTTTGAAAATGTACCAGTTCCACGAATTTTAACAGTTGCTCCTTGTCCGGGACGACCTGAAGTTTGTAATACACTTAAACCTGGAGCCAAACCTGCCAGTGCTTGAGCAGTACTCATAACAGGTTTACTAGCCAAGTCTTCAGCTGAAACAGCAGCTACGGCTCCCGTTAAATTCACCTTTTTCTGTGTTCCATATCCAATCACAACTACTTCTTCCAACTTTTTTGTATCTTCTTCCATTATAATACGAAGTAACTTGTCACTTTCAACCTTTACTTCTTGCGAAATATAACCTACATAACTTATCTGGAGCATGTTTCCCATTTCAGCAGACAGAGAAAATTTGCCATCCAAATCAGTAACAGTTCCATTGGAAGTACCTTTAACCAAGATACTGACCCCAATTAACGGCTCACCGGAAAAATCAGTAACCAAACCATTGACATTACTCTGTGTCTGTGCCCAAGTAGTATAGCTCAGGCAACACATCAACAAGACCGCCAAGAATCTTATTGACTGCATACATTCTAATCTGTTTTTCATTATTCTATTGATTATTGGGTTAATTTTCAAGACATAACAAGGGCTTACCGACCTAAAAAAGCCGATAAATAAACCTACTTTATGCTATATTCACTTCTTTATCTTAAATACGGGAGCAATCTTATTCAACTGTACATCAGGCATATCAATAACAACTCCTTGCGCTGTACGAGTAAAAAATACCTTTCCATAACCTAACAACTCAATTTTAGTAATTTTATCAGGGTACAACTCACTTCCCGTTGCCAGCGATTGAATGACAACTTGCTTTTCTTCCGGCCATGCAAGGACTGTAGCATAGAGATATTTCTTGGTTTGAGTAAAACGGATTTCAGATGCAGTAGCTTTAGTGTAAGCACCTTCATTGAAACCTTGAGCATTAATCTTGATATCAGCATTGGCTATCGGACCTTCTCCGAAGACTTTCCACGGACGTGTATCATAAATAGCCTCTTTATTCATACTCATCCAGTCACCAAATTCATTTAAAATGGCTTCTTCCTTTTCATCAAAAGTTCCGTCAGCCCGAAGAGGAACACTAAGCAACAAATTCCCGTTCTTACTGATCACATCCACTAATAGTTTCACTACATCGGAAGCACTCTTATACCAACCGTTCTCCGCCAATCTGGTATCATAATGCCAACCGCCTAAACAAGAACAAGTCTGCCATGGCTCTTCATAAATACTATTGGGAGATCCCCTTTCCACATCCCATACCAAAGCTTTACGTTGCTCATCGGTAAGAATTTTACCAAACATAACAGCACTGAAATCCCCCTTACGAGCAACCATGTTGTGATTATAAAAATGTGCGGCAATCTTCAAACCCGCATCACTGATAGGATAAAACGGTACACCAGTCACATCAAAATAAATCAAATCAGGATTATAACGGTTTATTGCATCAATTGTACGATCATAAAAGTTTGTCACATATTCTTGAGTAGGAATACAAACACCATTTCCCCATGCCCATTGACGGTGAATCATACCGTCAGCCCAACTTCCAGCGCTTAACGGGTGATTCTGTGCATAAAGTTTTTGAGGATCGTAGCCTTCCCACCACTTACCCTTACCATCTTCTTTAGTCAAACATCCATCATAGGGTACACCTGCCTTCTCGCCATGACGGTCGTATCGTTGAGCCGGTTCATACCAGCTCCACGCATGATCCGCATGAAAACTGATACCAAATGGAAGACCGTTTTTCTTTGCAGCTTCAGCCCAGCCCGCCAATATATCCTTCTTAGGACCTATATTCACGGAATTCCATTCCTGATATTGGCTATCCCATAAATCATAATTATCATGGTGATTACCTAAAGCGAAGAAATACTGGGCACCAATCTTCTTATAAAAGGAAACCAATTTGTCCGGATCCCATTTCTCGGCTTTAAACAAAGGCAATATATCCTTGAAGCCCACTTCAGAGGGATGGCCATAATGTTCCACATGGTGCTTATACTCGCGCGAACCTTCCAAATAGAGAGAACGCGCCATCCAGTCGCCGGACCTTCCACACATTGCGGTCCCCAATGTGCCCAAATACCAAATTTGACATTTCTAAAACCATTCAGGAACTTTATAGTTCTGCAATGATTCCCAAGTAGGTTCGAAACTCTCCTTCCTGCATTTTTTCATTTTTCTCTGAAACAGGTACCTGGTAAGTCTGAGCCTCCAAAACTCCCGCCCAAAGCAACAAAGCCGAAGCCAAAAGAAAATGTTTTGCTTTCATAGTATAATTGCTTTATATATTTTTCAATTATCAATAGTGCAAATATACAGAGTTGAAACCAATTTATATTATCCAAATGCGCCATTATGTAGGACAATATCGACTTTTACCTGAGATAATTCAAAAACGAATACCAAAACAGGTGATTTGATATGAAAATATCGATTTCCCATTGGATTATATATATACTTTTGCTTACTTTGTACGAAACTGAATCTTTCATTCTAATACCTTAAGGAATATGACACAATCAATCGACCAATTACATTTACTTATATTAAATGTAGGACTAGCCATTCACAATGCAGACTGGAACTGGAAAAACGTAAGCAGCCCTTTTACCAGACTCTATTATATAATGGAAGGAACTGCCCAAATAATATTTCCCGACGGAATACAGGAACTAAAACCACATCATCTATATCTGGTGCCATCATTCACTACCCATAGTTATCAGTGCAATTCTCATTTCACTCATTATTATCTCCATATATATGAAGACCATCAATCAGAATCCGGCATTCTGGAAGATTGGAATTTCCCGATAGAAATACCTGCGGACAACCTGGAATTACCACTTATTAAAAGGTTATGTGAAATAAATCCTACCATGCAGCTTCCTCAATCCGACCCGACAAGCTATGACAACAACCCCACATTAATCAGAAACATCATTAAAATAAACAGCGTACCTTCTGTGACAAAGTCGAATCCAGAGGTATAGTATATCAACTTATTGCCCGCTTTTTAAAAGACGCCAAACCTAAAGTGGAAGTCAACGATAACCGTATCCAAAAAGTCTTGTCCCACATCCGAAAAAATATCTATAAAACAGTAGATATAGACTCATTGGCAGCAATCTCATGCCTCTCAAAAGATCATTTTATCCGTCTTTTCCAAAAAGAAGTCGGTAACACACCGCTGCAATATATTAATCAGAAAAAATAGAGAAAGCCCAATTAATTCTGATTACAGAGGATATTCCTGTAAAAACATAGCTTATCTCCTTGCTTATGAAGACCATTCTTATTTCAACCGCTTATTCAAAAAAATCACAGGCGTTACTCCTCAGCAATATAGAGAACTATATAAAAAGTAACCGTCTTATTATTTTTACGCAAAGGTTTACGTACTTTTTTCAACCTCTTCCACCACATACCTAAAGGTTATTCCTCTATTTTTGATTCCGGAAATAAATCTAAAAATAAATAGAACTATGAATTACAATGAAATCGGGAAAACCGGTATGCGGGTTTCCAATCTTAGTTTCGGCGCATCTTCATTAGGAGGAGTTTTTCATGATATCCGCGAAGCAGAGGGTATCAAAGCTGTTTACACAGCAGTAGAGAATGGAATGAATTTTATTGATGTATCTCCCTACTACGGGCACTACAAGGCCGAAACCGTATTAGGCAAAGCATTGAAAGAAATCCCACGTGACAAATATTATCTCTCTACCAAAGTGGGACGCTAATGGAAAAGATGGAATCAACACATGGGATTATTCCGGAAAACGTGCAACGGAAAGCGTTTATGAAAGCTTGGAAAGACTCCACATTGAATATATCGATCTGATTAATGTACACGATGTAGAGTTTTCAGACATGAATCAGGTAGTCAACGAAACATTACCTGCACTGGTAGAACTTAAAAAGAAAGGTATTGTGGGACATGTAGGTATCACAGATTTGCAATTAGAAAACTTAAAATGGGTCATTGATCACTCGGAACCAGGAACAGTAGAAAGCGTACTTAACTTCTGCCATTATTGTCTGAATGACGAGAAACTGACTGATTATCTGGATTATTTTGAATCAAAGAATATCGGCATCATCAATGCCTCCCCCTTTCAATGGGCTTGCTCTCCCAACGTGGGGTTCCTGCATGGCATCCGGCCCCCAATCACTGGTAGAAGCCTGTCGGAAAGCTGTTCAACATTGCCTGTCCAAAAATTATCCTATAGAGAAACTGGCTATTCAATATTCTGTCAGCAATCCACGTATCGCCACCACTTTGTTCAGTTCGGCCAATCCAGATAATGTATTGAAAAATATAACATACGCTGAAGAACCCATCGATTGGAACCTTGTAAAGGAAGTACAAGAAATTATCGGAAAACAAATGCGTGTCAGTTGGGCTAATTCATAATACAAAGGAGAATAATGATGGATTTTAACATAATAGATGCACATTCCCATCTTTGGTTACGGCAAAATACGGAAGTCAACGGATTGCCTATCCGTACTTTAACCAACGGACGTTCGTTATTTATGGGAGAAGAACGTCAGATGGTTCCGCCCTTTATGATTGACGGGCGGAATAGTGCCGAGGTTTTTCTCTCGAACATGGACTATGCACAAGTATCGGCTGCCGTAGTCACTCAGGAATTTATTGATGGCATCCAAAATGAATACCTCGCAAAAGTGGCCCATAAATACCCGGACCGTTTCTTTGTATGCGGTATGTGCGAATTTCGTAAACCCGGTTATCTGCAACAGGCCAAGGAATTAATAAGTTCTGGTTTCAAAGCAATAAAAATCCCAGCACACCGCCTTTTTCTAAAAGAAGGAAGAGTCATGCTGAACTGTGACGAAATGATGGAAATGTTCCATTACATGGAAGATAAAAACATTATCCTTTCCATTGATCTGGCTGATGGAAACACGCAAGTGCAGGAGATGAAAGAAATTATCCAGGAATGTCCGCAACTAAAAATCGCTATCGGACATTTCGGTATGGTTACAAACTCCTCATTGGCAGGAACAAATAAAACTGGCCCGGCATACCCATGTCATGATAGAGTCAGGAGGCATTACCTGGTTGTTCAACAGTGAATTCTACCCGTTTGCAGGAGCGTTGAAGGCTATCAAAGAAGCAACAGATTTGGTCGGTATGGACAAACTGATGTGGGGATCGGATTACCCGCGGACCATTACGGCCATTACTTACAAGATGTCTTACGATTTCATCCTTAAAACGACTGAAATGACACAAGAAGAGAAAGCACTTTTTTTAGGTAAAAACGCCGAAAGATTTTATGGTTTCAAAAATCTCATATCTCTTCCTTACATTAAAAACATGTCAGAATAATCAACTGACACTTATTAATCCATACCATGAAAAATAAGACCTATTATGTACCATTGATGCTCATATTCTGCCTGTTTTTCCTATGGGCTATCAGCAGCAATCTACTACCTACTATGATAAGACAGCTGATGAAAACCTGTGAGTTAAACGCTTTCGAAGCATCATTCACAGAAACAGCCTACTGGCTTGCCTATTTCATCTGTCCCATTCCCATCGCTATGTTCATGAAAAAATACAGCTACAAATCGGGAATTATTTTCGGGTTATTACTGGCAGCATGTGGTGGGTTACTGTTCTTCCCCGCTGCTATGCTGAAAGAATATTGGGCATATCTATGTATATTCTTCATCATTGCCACTGGAATGTGTTTTTTAGAAACAGCAGCCAATCCTTATGTAACCGCTTTGGGAGATCCAGAAAGTGCGCCCCGTCGATTGAATCTAGCACAATCATTCAATGGGCTGGGAGCTTTTATAGCCGCCATGTTTCTCAGCAAACTGATTCTGAGTGGCAACCACTATACCCGCAACACCCTGCCCGCTTCTTTTCCCGGTGGCTGGGAAGGTTACATTCAAACAGAAACAGACGCCATGAAACTTCCTTATCTGCTGCTAGCTATGTTACTCATTGTTATTGCCATCATCTTTATCTTCTCCAAATTACCTAAAATCAAAGAAGGAAATACGATGGAAGGAGTAGAATATAAAGGAGAAAAATTAATTGATTTCGGAGTCTTAAAACGTTCTCACCTTCGTTGGGGAGTCATTGCACAATTCTTCTACAATGGTGGTCAGACAGCCATTAACAGTTTATTTCTAGTCTACTGTTGTACCTATGCAGAACTACCTGAAAATACAGCCACCACCTTTTTCGGTCTTTATATGCTGGCTTTTTTGGCAGGAAGATGGACAGGCACACTACTCATGGTAAAATTCCGTCCACAAGACATGCTCTTGGTATATGCGCTGATTAATGTCTTGCTATGTATTGTTGTGGTTTGTTTTGGTGGTTGGACAGGTCTTTATGCCATGCTGGGCATTTCTTTTTTCATGTCTATCATGTATCCCACTCAGTTCTCGCTTGCTTTGACTGATTTAGGCAGCAACACAAAAAGCGGCTCGGCATTTCTAGTTATGGCCATCGTTGGAAATGCTTGCTTGCCCCAACTCACTGCTTATGTGATGCATCTGAACGAACACATTTATTATATAGCTTATGCTATTCCTATGATTTGTTTCCTGTTTTGTGCCTACTATGGTTGGAAAGGATACAAAGTAATTGATTAAAAACTTATAAAAATAAACAGAAGATGAAAGCAATTCAAATTACTGCTCCTTCCGAGATGAAGGTAGTAGACATTGAGAAACCCGCTCTTAAACCGGGAGAAGTTCTTGTAAAAATTAAATATGTAGGCTTTTGCGGCTCGGACCTGAATACATTTTTAGGACGTAATCCAATGGTAAAACTACCTGTCATTCCGGGACACGAAGTAGGAGCTATTATTGAAGCCATAGGCAAGGATGTACCAGAATCATTAAAACCGGGTATGAGCGTCACAGTCAATCCTTATACCAATTGCGGAAAATGTGCTTCATGCCGTAACGGCAGAGTAAATGCCTGCGAACATAACGAAACCCTGGGAGTACAGCGTAATGGTGCCATGTGTGAATATATCGCACTGCCTTGGAACAAAATAATCCCGGCAAGCCATATTTCTCCTCGTGATTGTGCACTAATCGAACCAATGAGTGTAGGTTTCCATGCAGTTTCACGAGCGCAAGTTACAGACATCGATACAGTTATGATTATTGGCTGCGGAATGATCGGTATGGGTGCTATTGTACGTTCAACTCTTCGTGGAGCTACCGTTATTGCCGTAGATTTGGACGATGAAAAATTGGAACTAGCCAAACGGGTAGGCGCTCACCACACCATCAACTCCATGACAGAGAATGTACACGAACGCTTGACAAAGATTACAGAAGGATTTGGTCCTGATGTGGTCATCGAAGCTGTCGGCAGCCCTGCAACCTATGTCATGGCAGTCAATGAAGTTGGATTTACCGGAAGGGTCGTATGCATAGGTTATGCAAAATCAGAGGTGTCTTTTCAGACTAAATATTTTGTACAGAAAGAGCTTGATATCCGAGGTTCTCGTAATGCACTACCCGCAGATTTCAGGGCAGTTATCCGCTATATGGAGCAAGGTACTTGTCCAAAGGATGAATTAATCAGCAAAGTAGCCAAACCCGAAACCGCACTACAAGCTATGGAAGAGTGGGCGAAAGCCCCCGGAAAAGTATTCCGTATATTAGTTGAATTTGACTAATAACCAGCACCCAGATACAAAGAATGTGCTCAAAGTGAATTAAATAATCATATTCTACTTTCAGCACATTCTTTCGTTGGTTAAACCCTACTTGATTGGATAATATCAATTAATATCGGACGAAGTCCGCTAACGAAACATTCCACAGCTATTACCATCAAAATAAGTCCCATCAAACGCATCATTACATTATTTCCAGTTTCGCCAAGAATAGAAACCAACCGAGTAGACGCCCGCAATATAAGATAAGTGATAAAATAAATCAAACCAATCATCCCAATCAATACCCCCTTCATAGTCCAAGTATTGGCATCATCCATTAACATTATTCCGTTAGCTATAGCACCGGGACCGCAAAGCATAGGAATAGATAATGGGGTAATTGAAATATCATTGGCATACGTTTTAATTTCTTCGTCTTTCAACTTAGTATTAGTAAAACGTGCCTGTAACATATCATATCCAATCTTCAAAATAATAAAACCGGCAGCAATACGAAAGCCATTGGTCGATATTCCAAAAAAATTTAAATAAAAATTGCCCGGAGAAAGTAAAAGCCAGAAGTGTAATAAAGGAAATGATAGTAGCGCGTTTCACAATATGACGCCGTTCTTCATCATCCATTCCTTTAGTCATAGTCAAAAATACAGGCATGGTTCCCAACGGGTTGGTTAATGTGAAAAAAGAGGTAAAGCATAGTAATGCAAATGGTAATAATGTATCCATTGACGTATTATTTTTAGGTTATGGGCAAAAGTAATCCATAATTGGGAGATGAGCAATAGTAGAGGTCATATTTCACACGTGGATACAAAAAAAGCCTCCGGAACTTCTTCAAGTCCGGAGGCTTCAATCAAAAACGGCAGCTACCTACTCTCCCACTGTGACGCAGTACCATCGGCGTGACAAGGCTTAACTTCTCTG
>ENA-OQOA01000551-OQOA01000551.1-human-gut-metagenome-genome-assembly--contig:-NODE-551-length-15606-cov-2.762711_pt1 | contig 15606 bp, 11 predicted proteins | sample MGYA00242633_ERZ504888 | MGnify/ENA primary metagenome ERZ504888 (study PRJEB26092, sample SAMD00036372) | human gut metagenome | host: Homo sapiens | study: EMG produced TPA metagenomics assembly of... | reverse complement strand
CTTCCATATGGGCAGGATGAGCTTATTAATGCATTGCTTGATATTAATCCGGATACAGTAGTTGTCATGGTTGCAGGTTCACCTGTACAGATGCCATGGCTTCAAAGAGTGAAGGCTCTTGTATGGTGTTATTATTCGGGTATGGAAACAGGAGATGCCCTTGCAGATATCCTGTTAGGAAAAGGTTAATCCAAGTGGAAAGCTTCCAGAAACATTCCCGGTAAATATCGAGGATACAGTTACATATAAAACGGACAGTCTGGAAAGGAAGATGTAATCACCTGTGAAGAGGGTATATTCACTGGATACAGATATTATGAAAAAGAACACATAAAACCAGCATATACTTTTGGATATGGTTTATCATATACAAGCTTTGAAATAAGCAGCATAACAGTTAAGCTGTGTGATGATAGGAATGCTGCACAGGCAATAGCAGTAGTAAGCTGTGAACTAAAGAATACAGGTGATATGTATGGTGCTGATGTTATACAGTGTTACGTCGGGGATGTGGAATGCAGTGTGGACCGTCCTATAAAGGAGCTTGCGGCATACCAGAAAGTATTTCTTGAACCAGGTGAATCAAAAAAGGTACAGTTATATCTGTATAAGGATGCATTTGAATTCTATGATGTCAAAAAAGATGATTTTGTTATAGAACCAGGACAGTTCAGAGTGTATGTTGGAGATTCACTGGATAACTGTGAGGCTGCTGGTTATATTACTGTCTAGCAGAGTGGTTATATTACTGTCTAGCTATTATGAAGATGAGGGGTTAGATAGCATTGTTTATGTCGAATTAAACAAATGCTATCTGACCCTGATGTCATTTTATTATGCAGTTGTACGTGTTCTGTAATCAGATGGGCTTATATGCATTAGCCGTTTGAAGGCGCGCCTGAATGAATAAACGCTGTTATAGCCTGTCTTTTCTGCTATATCCACAATAGTATCTGTTGAGCTGCGAAGAAGTTCACAGCTTTTCTCAATACGTATATTTTCAAGGTATTCAGCAAAACATATTCCCATAGTTTCCTTAAAAGCAGATGATAAATAGCCCTCTGATACATTAAAGCTTCTAGCTGTTCCAGCCAGATTCAGGTTTGCATTATTATAGTTGGAAAGAATGTAGTTCTGAATATCCTGTATGGGAAGCTTTTTTCGCATAGATCTGTTGCAGTTAAGTTTGTCAGCTATTTCGTGGCATGCTGCTGATAAATAGTTAAAATACAGTTCGGGATTTTCTGTGCTGATATCATATGCAGGTTAAGCTGCAGCAGATTGTCAGAAAAGTTATATTTTGCAGGATTTTAACTGCATGAGTGTGTTAGTTACTGCATTATGCAGCTTAAGCATTTTCTGTTGGACTAACCGCTCTTATAACAAGATTTTCGTCTGACAGAGTTTTTAAAATATAGTCTATTACAGATTGGTCATTGTATTTAACAGCTTTATAAAGAATGGCAGCAGCAGCTTCAGGATAATAAAATCCAAATGTATCTGCTGAAGAAAATGTCATGCTGCTGTTATATGAAACAATGTCAGGATACTTTATGGAAAAGCTCTTTTCAAGACATGTAAGCGCTTCTTTTTTGGCAAATATGAATTCAGATAAGGTATGGCATGTCCTGCTTATTCCACAGTGGAAGGAACATTTGTGTCTGTCTGTAAAATAAACGTTTATTTCGTTTATATATTTTTCTACATTAAAATCATTATTATGATTAAAAAGTAAAAGGTTATTATAATCCTCAGTTCGGTAAAACCATACAGGGTAAGAACAGTGTCTTTTAGCGTATTTAGGAATAAGGTTAGATAGTTCACGCTGGTAGTTATCAGAATCATTGTCTGATGTAAGACGAAAGGCTGTTATAGTAAAGCTGGTATTGTTAAAATACTTATTCAGTATGGTTAAGGTATCATCATCTGGCATATATGTATTCTGTATAAACAGCTGGTGGATGATACCATTAATAAGAATATTGTAGTCCATATTATGTATTTCTCCTTCGTGTAAAACTTATCTAAAATGGTTGATAGTGTCATAAAAAATCCCATATATATGCATTTTAATATTTAGTATAGGTACATTTTATTATGTAAAAAAATGTATCCCGCTTTTTTATCATAAGTTATAACCGGTCTAAAAGCAAGTAGTTTTGCAAAATACTTTTATAAAAATAAGTTCTAAAATGGTACAATTTGCATAAAAATGTATTGTATCTATGAAAATAACTATGAAAATATTATGATGATATCAGGGTTGAAATAAAACTTAGGGATTGAAGACCTGTTAAACATGAGAAGGAAGCTGTTTAAGAAGTAAATCAGCAGAATTCTAAGGTGATTATTTCGTTATGGGAGGTAGCAATGGGAACTGAAGGTAAAAATCGTGAGCAGAGAAGAAAACTAAATAAGGGACGTGCTCACGCAAGTAAAGCAACAGCTATTGTTATGGCTGGTCTTATGGCAACATCTGGAATATCACTTCCAGCAGGAACACTTGCATTTGCATCAGAAAATGATAAGCTTCTGGCTTTTGCGGGGGCAGAAGGTGGAGGAAGATTCGCGACAGGTGGCCGTGGGTTTGATGTTTATGTTGTAACTAACCTTGATGATTATGCGAAGGGAGACACACCTATAGAAGGTTCACTTCGATATGGTATAGAAGAATTCGCCAAGGATAAAGGCGGAACTATGATAGTGTTTAATGTTGGAGGAACAATAGCGCTTAAGCAGACACTTACATTCCGTGACAGAAAGAATATAACAGTCGCTGGTCAGACGGCACCTGGTGATGGTATTACACTTTCTGGCTGGGATACTAATATAAGTAACTCAGAGAATCTTATTATAAGATATATGAGATTCAGGCCAGGAGCAGCCAATGTCCATACTGGTGGTGATTCCATGGATGCTTTATGGGGCAGGGATAACAAGACATTTATGATTGATCATTGTTCATTCAGCTGGAATACAGATGAAACATTATCTACATATAGAGGTAAGGATGGAACTGTACAATGGTGTATAGTATCAGAGAGCCTTACAGTATCAGGACACTCTAAGGGACGTCATGGATATGGCGGTATATATGGAGGAGATAATGTAGTATTCCAGAACAACTTAATGGCAAACCATACATCAAGAAATCCAAGAGTTGGTGGAGGCTGCATGGGTGATCCTACTAAGGATGGTGGAAGCACAGCAACACTTCAGATAAGCAATAATGTTCTATATAACTGGGGATATAATACCTGCTATGGTGGAGGTTATGCCTATACTAATTATATTAATAATTATTTAAAATCAGGTGTTGGTACAAGAGAACAGGTTGAAAACCAGGTTGTTGACATGGGTGAGAAAACTAAGCCAGGTGGTTTCTATGTTAATGGAAACTACATGGAGGGTAATGATGCAGTAAGTGCAAACAACGCTCTTGGTGAAAAGATGTCCGGAGTGACAGAGGGTCCAAACAAGACAGAGGTGGCAGATAAGCCTTATAGTGCAGAAGGCTTTGACAGTGTTTCTGTTGTTTCAGCAAAGGATTGTTATGAGCCTGTGCTTACACAGGCAGGAGCAACATATCCATATCGTGATGCTATCGATGCAAGAGTTGTAGCTGAGACGAGAACAGATTCAGGAAGATATGTAAATACAGAGGATGAGGTAGGTGGATATCCTGCGGCTGCTTCTGTAAGAGAAGACTCATTCGATACTGATAAGGATGGAATACCTGATGCGTGGGAAATAACACATGGTCTTAATCCGAACGATGGTTCAGATTCCAAGAAGATTAATAAAGCAACAGGTTATGCATATGTTGAGGAATATTTTAACGGACTTGTAGAAAATGTTGAAAAGGCAGACTATAAAGCACCTAATCCGGATGTAACTATAGACCTTAAAGATAATGCACAGTATAGCGAAGGCGATACAGTTACTGTAACTGCTGATGCAAGTGCGAATAATGGAGGCAATATTGCTAAGGTCGAGTTTTATAATGGAACAAAGCTTGTAGGAACTGCAGATAAAGCACCTTATAAATATGATTATAAGGGACTTGAGGATGGAACATATAATATAACAGTAAGAGCCTATGATAATGATGGTAACCAGACACAGTCTTCTGTATCCAAGCTTCATATTAACAGTACTGCAGGAACAGGAGAGTGGACAAGCAGTGATATAGGTAATCCAGGCGTAGCAGGAACTGCAAGCTATAAGGATGGAGTTATGACTGTTAAAGGAGCTGGAAAGCTAGGAAAGAGTGAAGGAAGTGTATCAGGAAGTAAGTATGCAGATGCTAAAACCGATGATTTCCAGTATACATATATCAAGTCATCAGGTGATGCAGAGATTATAGCAAAGCTTGATTCATCAACTATTGTAGATAATCACGTATTTACAGGAGTTATGTTCAGGGAGTCGCTTGAGCAAGGTGCTAAAACAGCAGCACTTGGTATGTCTATGGTTAAGATAAGTAACGAAACAACATGGTCAACTTATCTTGCTGGCAGAGATAAAACTGATGGAGATATTTCAGATATATCAGAAACTATTGATTCGCCTGAATCAGCAAGTAAAGCTGGAATACCGCTTGTAAGAGATCTTCACTATAAGACAGGTGCAGAATTTAACGGAACATGGTTTAAGCTTGTTAGAAGAGGAGATACATTCACAGGCTATGCATCAGATGATGGTGTTAAGTGGATTAAGGTTGGTTCAAAGACTATTGAAATGAATCAGGATATATATGTAGGCTTTGCTGTAGATGCGAATAAGGCGGCCAATGATCTTGAAAATATGACAACAGCAAAATTCTCTAATATTCAGGTCAATGAAGAGTTTGTTGATGTTGAATATCAGCTTGATAAGCTTACAGCATCTGGAGCTGATTATGCTGTTGCAGGAAATGATTTCACAACACAGCTTGAAGCAGATAAAGGATATAAGCTTCCTAACGATATAAAGGTATCAGCAGGCGATAAAGAGCTTAGTGCAAATGAGTATTCTTATGATGCAGAAACTGGTAGTATAGTTGTTAAGGGCAGCAGTATAACAAGGTCTGCAAAGATAGTTATAAGTGCTAAGGCTGTCGAGGATGTTAAGATAACATATTCACTTAAGGCTTATGGTGATACAGATGATGTATCAGTAACACAGCAGGATGAAAAGCTTATTATCAGCCAGAGTGCAGTCAAAAGTAAAATGACAGCTAAAAAGGGTGATAAAGGAAACAATGTTTCATATGTGTTATTCCCAGAATCTAAGGATGCCTCAAAGATGACATTAAAGCTAAAGGTAGATTCGTTTGTTAGTGATAATGGAAAATACTCAGGCGTGTATGTAGGTGCTTTCCAGACGGCTGGCGATTATTTATATAATTCTGTTTCATTCAGGAGCACAGGAGATGGCAATGCATTATCACCTTACTGGATTAAGCATGATACTAAGACACCTGCTAAGGATGGTAACGCTGGAAAACGGCTCACCAAAGATGGCTATAAACCAGGATGCAGTATATGAAATAAGTATTGAGAAGAAAAAAGACAATACTTATTATGCTACATTTAAAGAAGAAGGCAGTGATGTGATCAACGAAAAGACATTCAAATCATCAGATTCTTATCTTTTACCTGACACATCAGCACAGTTTGGTATTGCGATAAACAGTGCAAGTGCAACTGTAAGTGATGTGGTACTGACAGATGATGAAGGCAATGTATTATATGACCAGAATAATATATTTAAACCAAAGACCTCAGGTTCAGAGTCTTTAAAAGTATCAGCTCTTGGTTCAGTTATGAAGGCAGAGGAAACATCGAAAACAGGATATATATCACAGACAAAGGGTGATGCAGGTTCTAACACAGGTTATATTCTTCTTCCAGAAAACAAAGACCTCGTTTCTATGTCAATGACCTTAAATATTAAAAGATTTATTATATAACAGGCGAATCTGCAAAGAAAACAGGTGTATTTGTAGGTGCATTCAAGACATCAGACAATATGGCTTTTGCATCACTTGGTTTCAGGGGCTATGATAAGAAGGTTAATACAGATGCGCTTTCAGGTTATTGGATGAAATCTAATGGAAATTCAGGTAATGGATCTCCAAAATATGAGGTTGAAACTAATAATAAATATAATGTTACATTTACAAGAACTGATGCAGGTTATGTAGCAGAGTTTACAAGTCTTGGAAAGCCGCTTCAGGTAGATGCGAACGGAGTAGCAAAGTATTCTGATAAGAAGGAATTTAAGTGGAAGGATATGGTACTTACAGCAGATGACGCTGTATCATATGGAATTGCACTTGTAGGTGCAGGAGTAGAGATTACTGACTGGGTTGCAAAGGATGCTGCTGGCAATGTGTTATATAACCAGAAGGATTATTATAAGGATGCTGGTGTAGCACCAACAGTAACAGCTGTAAACAAGCCAGTTGTATCAGATGACCGCTCATCAATAACTGTTTCATGGAATGGTGAGGGAGCAGAGCTTGATGGAAAGTATCGTGTCGAGGTATCAACTGATAATGGAGCAACATATACAGAGGTTGATACTACAGCAGAGAATTCATACACATATTCACCTGAAAAGACAGGAAGCTACAGATTCAGAATAACTGGTATATGTGGAACTGAGGTAAAGAACTCTATGGAATCAGAGGCTGTTAAGTTCTCACTTCCTATGACAGCACCAGAAATAAGTGCTAAGTCAGGAGATGCTTCTAATACTATTACATGGGAGCCGGTACCAGAGGCAGTGAGCTATAAGATATACCGTTCTGAAAGCAGAAATGAAGGATATACTCAGATAGGAACTTCTACACAGGAAACTTATACAGATAGTACAGCACAGAATGAAGTGCCTTATTTTTACAGAGTAACTGCAGTGGGCACTGACAATGAAAGTAACCAGTCGGCTGCTGTTTCAATAATGGCTACCAAAGGACATACAGGCGAGTATATGTTTGGTTCAGAGGCAGCTGTTATGAAAGTTGTTGAAAAATCTAATGATACGGTTATTGATAAAGAGGCTCATATTAAGTGGTCATATGATAAAGCAGGAAGCTATGTTGTTACATCAGGCAGTGATAAGATAATGTCAGGTAAGACATCAGCAGGAGATGAAATATCTGCTGATATTCCGCTTAAGTCAGGCAGAAATGAAGTTAAAGTTGAATTTACAGATGAAAGTGGTGTAAAGACATATAAGAAATTTAATTTCGTAAAACTTGATAAGTATGATATTGTTGTAGATGCAAACGTAGCAAAGAGTGAAGCAGTACAGAAAATCACAAGAGATCAAACATCAGCAGATGTATCTGAAAAACCAGTATATGCAACTATAGCAGATGCAATAGCTTCTGTACCATCAGATAATAAGGAACAGGTAGTTATATATGTAAAGAATGGAAATTATCATGAAAAAGTCCGTATAACAACACCATATATAACTATTATAGGTGAAGACAGCCAGAAGACAGTACTTGAATATGACGCAGCAGCTGGAAAGACAGATCCAGCAACAGGCAATACTTATGGTACATCTGGAAGCGCTTCATTAACTATAGAGGCTGCAGCTAATAATGTGACATTGGAAAATATAACAGTAGCCAATTCATTTGACTATCTTAAGGAAACGATAGAAGGAAAAATGGCAGTTGCTCTTCTTACAAGAGCAGACCAGCTTGTGTTTAATAACGTAAGGCTTACAGGATGGCAGGATACATTACAGGCAGATGGTGGTAAACGCCAGTACTTTAAGAACTGTTATATAGAAGGCTGTGTAGACTGGATATTCGGCAGCGCACAGGCTGTATTTGATGATTGTGATATAGTTGCAAAACAGAGACGGCTACGTAACAGCAGCAAGTACAGACAGTACAAGATCAACAGGTTATGTATTTATTAATTCAAGATTATTAAAGAAAGATAATAGTGTTTCAGATAATAGTGTAGCACTTGGAAGACCATGGAGAGCTAATGCATGTGTAACTTATGTTAACTGCTATATGGACAGCCATATTAAGACAAATGGTTATGATGACATGGGTGGAAATAATCATGAATCAGCACAGTTCTATGAATATCAGTCATATGGCAAGGGCTTCGCGGTAAATGTTAACAGACGCCAGTTAAGCAGGGCAGAAGGCGAAAAGCTTACAGTTAATGGAGTATTTGCAAGAGAATCAGGAGAAGGAGCAGCGTTTAATACACCTTGGAATGCTGAAAGCTATTATGCAGAATCCGCTAAGAATTATGCAACAGAGTCTGAAGAAAAGACTGATTTTACAGTGCTTGATGAGACAATAAAGAAGGCAGAAGCTTTAAATGCGGCAGATTATAAGGACTTTAGTGAAGTTAAGAAAGCAGTTGATGAGGCAAAGGCAGCTGATAGAACTGTCATATCACAGAAAGAGGCTGACAGACTTGCAGGTAACATAACAGCAGCTATAAACAAGCTTGAGAAAGCTTCACCAGCGCCAGATCCAACACCAGCGCCAGATCCAACACCAGCGCCAGATCCAACGCCAGCACCAGACCCAGCACCAGATCCAACACCAGTGCCAGACCCAACACCAGTGCCAGATCCAGTGCCAACGCCAGATGCAGGTAGCAGCGAAGATGGCAGTGTTAAGACAGCAGATAGTACAAGAACAATATGGTATACAATAAGTGCAGCATTATCAGCATTTGGAGCCGGATTAGCATTATCAGGCAAAAAGAAATATAAAAAAGATGAAGAATAATTGTTATGATAATGAAATGCTGTAAAGGGCAGAGTGTCGAAAAGACATTCATGTATGTCATAAAATAAAACACAAAAAATCCAGGCATATGATATTTTATTCGGAATAAAAACTGAATAAGTATTATATGTCTGGATTTTTTAATATTAAAGTTTAAAAGATTAAGATAAGTTTATAATAGCGTTTTGAATGTAAGTGTGATAAAATCATGTAGAAACAGCGCAAGAATGGAGGATTATTATGAATATACATCTGGCAGGAGATTCAATAGTTCAGAATTACACAGATGAAGAGTTTATAGCAGGATGGGGGCAATATCTGCCTTATTATGTAAATAAAGATGCAAGGGTTATTAACTATGCAAAAGGAGGCAGAAGCTCAAGACTGTTTATTAACGAAGGCAGATTCGATGAGATTGAAAAGAATATAAAGTCAGGAGATTATCTTCTTATAGAGTTCTGTCATAATGATGATGCCACTAAAGAATATAAAACAATGTTTAACAGACTTGTTGAACTTGGAGAAGCTGATGAAAAGGGACGTTTTCCGGTGATACCAGGGGAAAAGGTATCAAAGGATTATATACCTGCGGAGTATATAGAAGCACTTATGAAGGATACATCAATAGCAGATAAAGAAGCAGTTATAAAAAGTGTGAGGGCAGTTAATAATTCATACCCGCATGATGGATATTATCCATATTCTAAAAATGCAGAAAAAGGAAGTTATAAGTGGTTTATAAAGCAATATATTGATATGGCAAGAGAACATGGTGCAACACCAGTACTTGTTACAGCACCTGCACGTACACAGTTTACAGATGATGGAAGGATTAAAGATGGAAATGGACTGCATGGTGGAAATGATTTTGCGTATATAAGGGCAATGAAACAGATTGGTGAAGAAACACATACAGTAGTTCTTGATTTATTTTCATATTCGGTAGAATTATTTGAGTCAATAGGATGTGCAGATATTCATAAATATACATCTATTAAGCAGGGAGTTAATAAGGGAATATGGCCAGATGATTTTATTAAAGAGCTTAATAAACCAGATACTATATCAGAAAATACACATTTTAATAAATATGGTGCATGGCTGATTACCAAAGGACTAGTAGGACTTATAAAAAAGTGTGATGATAAACAGCTGTCTGCGTTGAAAAATGTAATAACAGACAGTGATTTCAGCGTAAAAGCACCGTTCCTATACAACTAATCAATAAGGAGCAGGATACAATGAGAAGAAGGTTATCAAGAAAAGAACGTGAAAGAAGACGGAGATTAATACAGGCTGCATTAATTGCTGTTGTTATAATAATTGCAATCGCAATAATTTTTCTAGTAAAAGGATGTGCAGACAGAAAGAAATCTGCTGATAAAGCGAATAACAGCAGTGTGGTAAATGAAACAACACAGCAGGGAATCAATATGACAGAAACAGAAAACAACAGTACAGCTTCAACAGTGAAAGATAAGACAGAATCTGTATCAGAGCAGAATGAAAATAATACCTCTGGTTCAAACGACAATTCTGCAGCAGGTGGTGGTGATTCAGGATTTGAAAATATAGGAAAGACTTCTAAAGGCTTTAATATTCAGGTGAAAAATGGAGCAACTTATATAGATGGATATTTAATAGCTAATAAGACATATGCACTTCCAAGTACATTTGTGCCAGAGAATCCAGAAACACCTGTCACAGAGGCAAGAAGTAATAAGAGCCTTGATAAGGATCTTATGGCAGCGTTTAGAAAAATGCAGGCAGATGCAACGGCTGACGGACTTAATATATATATAGCAAGTGGATATAGGTCATATGATTATCAGGTATCGTTATATAACAGATATGTCGCAAAGGATGGAAAGACAGCAGCTGATACATACTCTTCAAGACCTGGTAACTCTGAGCATCAGACAGGCTTATGCTTTGACCTTAACTCAATAGAGGACAGCTTCCAGTATACAAGCGAAGGAAAGTGGGTCAATAATAATTGTTATAAGTATGGTTTCTGCATAAGATTTCCTAAGGGTAAAGATGCATATACTGGCTATCAGTATGAATCATGGCATTTAAGATATGTTGGAACAGAGCTTGCAGAAAAATTGTATAATAATGGAGATTGGATATCGCTTGAAGAATATTTTGGAATAACATCAGAATATCCAGACTAATATATTAGCGAAGTATTAGATTTTGTAATGAAATTAAGATAAAAACAAAGATGTAATTATAATATGCTGTAAGGGACAAAGGATGTTTTGCCCCTTACAGCATATTATTTATTGTATTGTAACTTCTTCTATACTTGTTATGGATCCCGTGGTAGGAACTCTGTATAAAGATGTCTGGTCAGTGTAATATGAGAAAAATGTATATCGTTGTGTGCAGTGTATGCCAGATATTTCACCAACAGCAACATATTCAACCTGTGTGCCATCTATATTCATACGATAAAGACCTGGTTTATCGCCTCCTTCAACCTGGAAGAAAAGCTTGTTGCCGTAAACATTATAATTAATTATTTTCCGGACTCCGGAGCATATAATAATTCAAGTGTTTTGTTTGATGAGTTAAGTCTTACTAGTGAATAGTTCTTGGAAAGATCTATATAGTAGGCATAACCATTAACCATTGTTGCAAGGTAAGAATTGCAATCATAATAATCAGATATTTTGTTTGACTTTGAATCCATTATTAAAATGTGATGCTTGTTTTCAGGGTCTGAAAAATACAGTTTTCCACCTGATACACTGGCAGGCAGATAAGGTGTGTCACTGATTTTGGATTCTTTTTTACCATCTATGCCAACCTGATAGAAGGTAAGGGCTGTCTGGTCATCATAATGCTGGTAATATATAGTATTTCCACAGAGTGCAGCAGAGCCGGAACGGTCATTATAAAGTATTTTGGCGTTGCCTCCATCAAGGTCACATCTGTATAAGCCAAAAAGCTGTCCACGGAATACCATGCCAATAGTACTGCTGTTAAAGTTATTCTTAACATAATATATGTACCTGCCACATACATTAAGTGATGCAACACTGTCTTCACTCAGTTTCGTGATACTGGTGCAGTCAGAATTCATAACGTATAATTTGTTATTGTCATTAGGGTTGGCAAAATATATTTTGCCATCATATTCGCAGAAAAGACCCCCGTTTATAAGGTTGCCAGATGTGTTGCCAACAGCACTCTCGTTGTTCATGGTTGTCTGGTGGTGACGATAATACATAAAACCACCAAAACCTATACCTGTAGCTGCAAGTATTATGATGACAGCTGTTATAATTTTTTTCATAAGCGCCTCCAATATTTAAAGAAATAACTAATTACATATTACAAAAAATATGATACAATATCAATGGTTTTATCAGTTTAAAGTGATAAAAGTAAATATTATAGATACTGTTTAGTGAGGTTAAGATATGTTGGATTTAGGACAGATAAGAAACGAAATAGACGGAATAGATAAACAGCTTGTAGAACTTTTTGAGCAGAGAATGAAGCTTACAAAGGAAGTGGCAGAATATAAGATACAGACAGGTAAAAAGGTGCTTGACAGGGAAAGGGAAAAAGCAAAAATAGAGTCGGTCACAAAGCTTGTTAAAAATAAGGAAAATGTTCATGCTATTGATGATCTTTTTTCACAGATAATGGCAAATTCAAGAAAGGGACAATATCAGCTGTTAGAGGCAATGGGGCAGACATTAAGACAGCCATATGAGGCCATAGATGAGATAAAAAAGATGGAGTAAAGATTGTGTATCAGGGAATACCAGGTGCATACACACAGGAAGCTGCATGTAACTTTTTTGGTGAAGATTGTGATAATTATGATGTGCCTACATGGCGTGATGTTATGGAGGCAGTTAAGAATAAAGAAGCAGATTATGGTGTGCTTCCAATAGAAAACTCTACGACAGGAAGCGTTGTCGGAGTGTACGATCTTTTACAGGAGTATGATAACTACATAATAGCGGAAACATTTGTAAATATAGATCATGTTCTTGTAGGACTTTCTGGCACTGATATAGATAAGGTTACAACAGTATATTCACATCCACAGGGGATTATGCAGTGTGACAAGTTCCTTAATACACATAAGGACTGGCAGAGAATCAATCAGGCTAATACGGCTATGGCGGCAAGAATGCTTCTTAGTGAAAATGATAAAACACATGTTGCGATATCAAGCAAAAAGGCTGCACAGATATATGGACTTGAGGTTTTAAAGACAGGTATTGCAGATTTATCTAATAATACGACTAAGTTTGTCATAATAACTAACTCACGTAAGTTCTTAAAAATGCAAACAAAACAAGCATTGTATTTGAGACAGCTAATGAAGCAGGAACATTGTATAATCTGTTAAGCCATATAATATATAATGGACTTAATATGTATAAAATAGAATCAAGACCAAGTGAATCAAAGCAGTGGGATTATAAGTTCTTCGTTGACTTTGAAGGAAATATAGATGATCCGAGGGTTATGAATGCATTAAGAGGCATAGAAGAAGAGGCAAAAGTCTATTAAACTACTTGGAAACTATTAAATAATGGCAATATTATTGATAGCTAACATTGTTTATGAAAAATATAATTGAAATATATCTTAATATAGTGTAACCCTATTGATATAAGCTGTACAACTGGCGGAAAGCATATATAGAATATCAGATAGAGCATTCAGCATGGTGTTTGAAGTATGTATCATTGCATTGAAGTAAGTATATGTGGTGGGATTACCCACAGGGAGTACAGTAATAATATGTTTATCAGCCGACCGCCTGGGCAACCCTGTAAAGGTTACTCAGGATGGGCGGCTTTTTATATATCTGTTGTTTTATTAGTTTACATTAACAGTTATATAAGAAGCAGACAATCTAGGTAACAGTGTAGCTAGTGTCTTAACGCATAAGGCATGGCTATATAGTGATTTATAAAATGCGTAGAAATGAGGATTAATATGCAGATTACAACATTGGAAAAAGAATTATCAGGATGCGCTTATCCAGGAAGAGGAATTGTTATTGGCAGATCGGAAGATGGAAGTAAGGCAGTAACAGCGTATTTCATTATGGGAAGAAGTGCCAACAGCCGTAACAGAGTATTTGTAGAAGATGGTGAAGGCATAAGAACAGAGGCTTTTGATCCAAGTAAGCTTGAGGATCCAAGTCTTATAATATATGCACCAGTAAGAATACTTGGTAAGAAGACAATAGTTACTAATGGTGACCAGACAGATACAGTTTATGATCTTATGAGTTCTGGAAAGACATTTGAAGAATCGTTAAGAACAAGAGAGTTTGAACCTGATGCACCTAATTTCACTCCTAGAATATCGGGTCTTATGACAGTTGATGACGGTAAATATGACTATGCAATGTCTATATTAAAGAGCCACAATGGTAATCCTGACCAGTGTGACAGATATACATTTACTTATGATGCACCAGTTGCCGGAGAAGGACATTTTATCCATACATATATGAACGATGGAAATCCTCTTCCAAGCTTTGAAGGTGAGCCGGCATGGGTAAAGATAGATGGTGATATTGATACATTCACTAATATGATATGGAACAATCTTAATGAAGATAATAAGGTATCACTTTTTGTCAGATTTATTGATATTAAGACAGGTAAGTACGAAACAAGAATTATCAATAAGAATAAGTAATATAAAATATTTGTGTATGTGTATTTTTACATAAATGATATGGGTTCAAAATGTATGGGAAATACACAGAATAGAGGAATAGTGCGCAAAGAAGCAGCGCAAGAATGGAGATTATTATGAACGAATTTCAGTTAAAATATGGATGTAATCCTAATCAGAAACCTTCAAGAATATTTATGGCAGATGGAAGTGAGCTTCCAGTAGAAATATTAAATGGACGTCCGGGATATATCAATTTCCTTGATGCCTTTAACGGATATCAGCTTGTAAAGGAGTTAAAGGAGGCAACAGGACTTCCAGCAGCGACATCTTTTAAGCATGTATCACCAGCAGGTGCAGCAGTCGGACTTCCACTCTCAGATGTTGAGAAGAAGATATACTGGGTTGATGAAAGCATAGGTGAACTTTCTGCATTAGCATGTGCGTATGCAAGAGCAAGAGGTGCTGACAGAATGTCTTCATTTGGTGATTTTATATCACTTTCTGATGTGTGTGATGTTGCAACAGCAAAGCTTATTCAGCATGAAGTATCAGATGGTATTATAGCACCAGATTACGAGCCTGAAGCTTTAGAGATTCTTAAGACTAAGAAGAAGGGTAACTATAATGTTATTAAGATCGATCCAGCATATAAGCCAGCACCTATCGAAAGAAAGCAGGTATATGGTGTGACCTTCGAGCAGGGACGCAATGAGTTTAAGATTGATGAAGAACTTTCTTAATAATGTTGTTACAGACAATAAGGATATTCCACAGCAGGCTAAGATTGATCTTATAATTGCACTTATAACACTTAAGTATACACAGTCTAATTCAGTGTGTTATACAAAGAATGGCCAGGCTATTGGTATTGGAGCAGGACAACAGTCAAGAATTCATTGTACAAGACTTGCAGGACAGAAGGCTGATAACTGGTTCTTAAGACAGAATCCTAAGGTGCTTGCACTTCCATTTAAGGAAGGTGTTGGCAGAGCTGACAGAGATAATGCTATCGACCTTTATATAGGCGATGAGTATATGGATATTCTTGAAGATGGAGCATGGGAGAGAGTATTTACTGAAAAGCCGGAAGTGTTCACAACAGAAGAAAAGAAGGCATGGCTTGCAACTAACACAGATGTTGCACTTGGTTCAGATGCGTTCTTCCCATTTGGCGA
>ENA-OQOA01000549-OQOA01000549.1-human-gut-metagenome-genome-assembly--contig:-NODE-549-length-15637-cov-7.350613_pt1 | contig 15637 bp, 16 predicted proteins | sample MGYA00242633_ERZ504888 | MGnify/ENA primary metagenome ERZ504888 (study PRJEB26092, sample SAMD00036372) | human gut metagenome | host: Homo sapiens | study: EMG produced TPA metagenomics assembly of... | reverse complement strand
TCATGGTCGCACCGTCCGCATACTTCTGGAACGTCTGCTCCACATACGGAGCCAACAACGGGTCGGGCTGGTAATGCCGGGTCTCATCGATCATGTAGCCGAACGGAATCGTGCCACCATTATAAATGCCCTTGAGAGCGTTCTCGGTCATGCCGCGCACGACCTTTTCAGACAGGTCAGCCGAGTAGTATTCGGCGTAGCCTTCCAGCACCGATTCCAGAATAATGCCCTCCGGGCCAGCCGAAATGACTTCCGTTGCCGATACCAGTTTCACGCCGTTCCGCTTCAGTTGGGTCTTGTACCGGGCACTGTCATAGCGGTTCCGGGCAAAGCGATCCAGTTTCCAGACAATGATGACATCAAAGATGCCACGCTCACTGTCTTTTATCATTTGCTGGAACTGCGGGCGGTTGTCTGTTTTTGCAGAGATTGCCCGATCAATATAGTGTTTGACCACCGTGAAGCCGTTCTTCTCCGCATAGGCGGTGCATTCCCGAATCTGACCTTCGATGGATTCTTCGCGCTGGCTGTCAGTGGAATAACGTGCGTAGATAACGGCAGTCATAGCGGACACCTCTCTTCTTTACATCAATGAACGGTGGATCGTTCATCCAAATCAATGTTTCGTATAATGTATATACCATATTTTGCAACTAATTGCAACAGAAAAATAAAATCAACAAACAGCCTTTACTTTTTTGTAAATAAGATACCCACCGACCTATGGTTTTCACCATAAGCTGGCGAGTATCTGTTCTTCTTGGTCTACAATCACCGATGGCGCAGTAATGGACATATCGTCCTTGTCGTATCTGGTTAATTGCAGTTTCGGAGTACAACAAAAAATGAGACAGGCAACCTTTTTCGAGGAAGTCCATCTCATTTTTTCGTTTTGGCTGTTTTGCAACAGCCCTGTTTAAATCGCTCAAGCTAACCAAAACCAACGGCTGCTTTTCGGAGCAGAGAATTGATTCTGTTAATAGATGCTGTCTTCTGAAATTTCAATTCCAAGTACTCCGAGGATGTCTGCGTTTTTCTGCTGCAAACAGCTCCTGATGGCCTCCTTCAGTTTCTCATCCGTTACCCACAAAGGCATCATTTCACATGGGATGCAACGATGAAATACATTTTCAAATTCGGCACACAGCTCAAACAATTCCTCATCCACAGCAGTTTGGGGCATAGAATCGTCCGAAAAAAAATCATCTAAAGTTTCAGCAACCACTCTGTCAGGCCTCCTTTCTGCCTTTTGTCAACGCTCTTCCCAGATGGCACGTTCACGTTGCTCACGGTCATAGGGTTCTGCATTCTTGATGATTGCGCTGAGCATCTGGTTAAATACCCTTACCGCATTGGGAAAAAGTTTGGTCAACCGTTGCAGCTTGATGCTATCACCCATACTCGCTTCAAAAAAGTGTGCAAACGCCTCATGCTCCATGGCCCATACTCTTGCGCAGTATTCTTCGCTATGACCCCATCCACCACGAACATGGCCATTGGTAGCAAAATTTGCGAGATCCGAACAGCTGTGCCACGCTCCCTCGCAAAGATTGCGCACAGCTCTTTCCCTCTGTTCCGGGGTAGAGTTATTATAGCATTGAATTAACCTTTGTCCATCACTGACCAGCGCATGGTGAAACGCAGCATTTTCCGACATCAAATTTTGATACCTCATACATGCATGATCAATCATGTGCCCCAGTTCGTGGTAGTATGTAGCACCCGCCCCTCGCACATTCTTCTCATCCTCTGCTGCATTGTAATAAACGCCGTGCTCGGCAGGCGAGTAATGGCTTGGCTCCGGTCCGCTATAATCGCCGTTGAGGATACATAGCTTTTCTGCAAACAAATCAAAGACCTTCCTTGCAGCCGGAACAGCATTCCCATAGCGCTGATCAAGGATCGCATTATATTTGGGGGAGGAGAAAGGCTTGTCCTGTTTGATGCTCGGTCGTATGCTGACAGCTGTTTTTGTTCCTGCAGATGCTACTGAAGCAGCCGCTGCTACGCCCGCTGCTGCCGTTGTTCGTGTAGCACGTCCGATTTGCTCATACTTCTCGACTGTGTCAAGTGTTTTCTTGAGGGATTCTTCCAGTGAACGCAGCTCACCATAGCTGGTTCGGAGACTTGTGACGCTGTCGAGTACGATTGCATAAAGTCTTCTGGACTGCTGGTCATTCCAGCTATGATTGACGTTATTAAACTGCTGCAGGATTCTTTGAATAAAATACCCGATTGCTTCCCGCGCAGCAGTTGTCTGATTCAACGCATGACGAACCGCAGATGAGTTTACATTTGTCATCGCGAATCACCCTTTACATTGGCAACAACTCACTGCAGAAAGTTTCGACCTGCTCTGGTGCAGGGCTGACATACGGTTTGAACTGGAACGTATCAGTAGTACCATTTGTATAGTAAACCGTATTGTCATGCAACGTGGAGACGTTCACGTTATCGATCAGATTGAATGCATCCGAATCACTCAGTGCAAACACGATTCTCTCCCGGAACTTGTTCAAAATGTTCATACCAAAGTGCATGGACTCCTTTACCGTCTGATAATCGCTGGAGCAGATGATAAAGTGGATGCCATAGGCTGCACCGTCTGCAATCAGTTTCTGCAATTTTTCGCTAGCATTTCCCATTGCTCCGGAGACAGGCTGTGCAGAAACATGGGAAGAGTCTGCGCCAATGCTGGAGAACGATGCCATCAGATCCGCAAACGGATCTCTTTCCTCTACATTTTGCGATTCTGCCGGAGCCACATCCGCAGTAAGAGACGGCACTTGAGCCAGCAGTGCGGCAAAGGGATCGTCATCCGCAGGCTTCGTGGAGAATCCCGTCGGCTCGACAGTGGAATCCGTCGGTTCTGCAGAGAATCCCGCCAGAAGATCAAGTGTCGGATCATCCACCACAGCCGACAGGACATCCGCTGCTTTGGGTTCTGTCGGAAGCTCTATATACTCCGCCTCATCGACCCGGTCGCCCAGCAGCATCGTCTGCATCAGATCCAGGAACTGCAGATTTTTGATGACAAACAGCACCGTATCTCCACCTGTTTTCTTTTGCGCTGCTGATACTTTTCGTAAAGATCATGGACAAACTGTACGATATCCGAACGGGTATGCGCAGTGTGCAGTTCTGCTGCACCATGCTCGAGGCTTTGATAAAAACTTCCGCAGCGGTCATCTCCCACGATGCTGTCGCCATCCACACAGTACACACACGCCCTGCGGTTCAGCGCAGCCGAGAGCAGGAACAGATTGACCGTCCGATCCATCAGTTCATCATTGGAACCACAGATCAGGACATTATGCTGTTTTTTGCGGTCAAACGTCAGTTCAAACGGGTCATCCACCTTAATTTTTTCGCCCATATGCACAGTGACCGTGCTGGTATCGGCAATACCGATTGACCGTGCAGCAAGATAGTCCAGCATCGGCACAGTGCGGGAGCCCTCGAACACCTGCATCGTGCAAGGAGAATCCGCAAACTTCTCACTGATCTGTTTCAGGTAATGCTTTTTGGTTTCATCATTGCAGAAAGCGACCCGCAGGCCAACGTTTGGATTGTTCTCTGTGTAGTCTTCGTTCAGCACAGCGGTTCCGCGGGGTCCTTCCATTTTTTTCATTGCATCCGAACAATGGGTATCGCCAAACAGATAACGAGTATCATCTTCGCCACATTTAAGGCCAACACGGATACGCATTTGCTCGATTGTACCACGATCCAGCGTCAGGGTCGAAATGATTTTGGTGGACTGAGTCGCCATCAGAAGATGCACGCCGTAGGAACGTCCTTCCGTAACGATCTTCTTCGCCAGATTTGCGCACCGCTCTGCCACCTTGCGGTTTGTTCCGCTGTCAAACAAGATCTGGAACTCATCCATGATGACCAGGATACGGGGCATGCTGTTTCCGGTATTGGTAACATAGTCTTCCAGCTTTGTATATCCGCCGGATCTCTTGAATATATCCGAGCGATTCGCCATCTCCTGGACCAGATTTTCCAGGATGCTCTCGCCGAACTCCTGCAGTGCATCCAGCGCCAGCAGCTTGATGTGCGGCAGCCGCTCCGATTCGTAGATTTTGAACTCGGTACCGCCCTTGAAATCCATCAGATACAAATTGAGCTGTTCCGGTGAATAGTTCATCATACTGCTCATGATCAGCGTATGCAGCAGGGTCGATTTGCCACCACCCGTACCACCGCCGATCAGGCCATGATGCGAGGTGCCCTCGCCAAACACCATGCTCACGACCGAATCACCATCGCCGATGCCCATCGGCAACTTCAACACCTTGGCCGTGCTGCCCTGGAACGGTTCCGGCGGGAGGATTTCTTCAAAATGAATGCTCTGAACGTTCAGTTTTTCGACTGCCTTGTGATATTCTACCGCAAATTTTTCCAGCTGTCCGGCATCGGGTTTTTCGATCAAACGGACCGAGAGGTGATACGGCAGCAGAGCAAAGCCGTTTTCTTTACATTCGAGCTGGACACAATTCTTTTCCAGTTCGGCCAGTTTTTCGTCTACGTGATCATAGCTGCTTGCCACCTCGACCGCAGTATTCCGGCACAGGATGACATAGATGCCGCACTTGTTTCCTTTCTGCATAACAGAGGACAGCAGTTCCAGACAGCGAGCGTCCGCGTTCAACGGGAAATCATACAGCATGAGCAATGTAATCGCTTCTGTACGTCTTGGATTGTGTGCATTATAGTCCAGCAGATCATCATAATCAGGGCGGTCACGAATAAAGTCAAGCGTCTGCCCTTCCAGCTCTTTCAAGCAGCTCAGCAATTCTTCTGTCCGGGACATCTGCGTGACAGCTTTTTTGTAGGAATCCGGCATTTTATTGACGAAGTTGGACAACATACGGACACTCCCGCCGCCCTCTTTCGGATCAAAGATACAGAAGCGCACTTTGGATGCCGGGCACTTCCGAAGGAAGCCCCAGATTACGCGATATGCTGCACTCTGCATATTATCGCGCTGCGCTTCAGGTCCGATTACCTCCAGATTGAGTGGATGATGGAGATTAAACATCATCGGCAGTTCCACACGGCTCATATCAATAGAGTGACCCGGTATTTCCGCGCGGAAAGCCCGCACAATCTTTTTATAGCCGATGCTCTCATCAAAGATCTCGGCCGGATAAGCAATCTGACCCATGCAGAACAACTCCGGGAAAGTTGTACTTGCTGACTGTTGATCAAATGGCTCCTGAGATATCTGCTTCCATTCAGTAAGGTTCTGAATGGAACCATCCAGCTCTGCATCATCTTTCGCTTCGACCAGCTTGCGGATAAACGGCGAGAACGCAATGCCCCGGTTCTGCATTCCCTCAAAAATAAGCATATACTTACTGAAGAAGCGGTCGAAACCGGCTTTGTCCGGCATCGGATGATAAAGCAGCGGCAAGCCGCGCTCCGAAAAGCTCTGCTGATCCTGCTTGATGACCGCTGTCAAGGGCTGTATCGTCTGCAGCATCTGCCGGTAGCTTTCCTGACGTGTGTCTGGCTGCGGCGGTGGGCAAATGATCATTGCATAAATGCCGCACCGGCTGCCATTACGCAAAATATTGCGCACATCCGCAAGAACCGAATCGCTGATATTGCGAGGAAAATCATACATCACGAGGCAGCGGACTCGCAGGGCCTCTTCCGGGTGTTCCCTTGAATAGTCAAAAATACTGTCGTACTCTGTTCCGAGTTTGTCCATCAGGGTCGTCTCGATTTCTTCGTTCAACAGAGCCAGTTGTGCAGCGATATCCTCTGCCGTAAAGCAGATTTTTTCACCGAACAGTTCTGGCAGCCGCTTGCGAGCATCAAAGAAAGGCCCGACACTGGTTCCACGGTTTTCCGGATCGATTACCATGATTTCCAACTTTGCCACAGGGCTGCTGGCCAGAACACCAAACATCCATGCATGCGACAGTTGCTTTGCCTTTTCCGGGAAACGAGCGTCCGACATCACAAGGAGCGGTTCAGCTCCTTTACATGCCATCGGAAGCGGAAAGCGAATCACATCGTTAACCATTATATGGGCACAGCGCTTTTTCAGAAGGGACAAAAGTTTTTTATTCTCGACCAGAAGCAAAATGGGATAATCCGTAAAGCTCATCCAGAGGATTCCATCTGCAAAGTTTTTCCCGCTGTTCACTTTCACTCTGCGCGATTCATAGTCCATTCCCGTCTGCGCCAGAAAATCAACAAATTCCTGCGGGAACAGTTCATCAAGCTCTCTCTGCAGCTGCGTTTCATCGTTCTTGTTCTTGATGCTCTCCTGATTATCAAACTCCTGAATCGTAGACAGGAAATTGAGTGCCAGAGTCTTTTGGTCCTGCTCGAACGCTTCTTTTTTCATCGCCAGCTCATCCTGCGTAATTTCCGGCAGCAGTTCACTGACCTCATTCACAAATTTATGCACCGTATTTCTCAGCACAATAAGGCTTTCGTAGTCTTTCTTGCGTTGTGCCGAAAACAAAAAGTGCAGATCATTGATCAGAAAAGGAAGCATGGACTCACGATATTTTTTTGAAATCTGGCCATAGTCTCTGCGGATTGCCTCGATGCCTTCCATCAATGCAGTATAGTTTCTGTATGCCTGGCTTTCCACACCCGCCAGTTCGGCTTCCTTACGTGTTTTGGTCTTGCTGTAGTACTTGTCAGAACTCATCAGCTGTTGATCCATCTGATCCACATCTTCAAGGATCTTCTGGGCATCCTCAATCATTTTGGCCGACTGACGTGACAGTGTCTCACATTCCTGTTTGTAAGCCTTTTCCCGGTGCGTCTTTTCCGCATTGTTCTCTGCGACGATTCTCGTTCTTTTGGCCTGATATTCTCTTTCCTTCGTGACGAGCCGGGGATCCCATTTTTCAATAAAATCATTCAGTTCCGCGATCAAAGCAAATACTTCCGCCTGCGTCAAAGCATCCATCGTGTTCTCCTCTCTATAAAGACATCTTAGTGATCTTCGATTTCATACCGGCACTGTCCTGTGCACTTTTCCGAATGGAAACCCACCTTGAGCGAGGTGGTAACCTGCAAAGGATAGCTGAATATCTCTACCATTTCCCCGCCAATCTCTGGGTCGCTTGTGTTGCACACCAGCGTGTACTGCTTCAGGTCGTTCAGCAGACGAGGCCGGTAGCCCGGCTCCGTCATGTTCAGGATATCAAGGCACAATTTCACTCCGATGCAGGTGATAAAATTGATATCCACTGAGATGCCCGGCTCAAAGCGGACTCCCTCAATATTCTCCTGATTGGAATAAACATGATGGTTTGCCTGCACCCGTGCCGAAAGTTCCGTGCCCTCGCCCAAAGCACATGCGTAGCAGGGCATTCCACTGTCCGGAATATGATAGAAAATTTCTCCGGCATAGGCACGCTCCCAGAATCCTACCGAGAGAAATGCCGCTCCGTAATAAATACTTATGCGGTTTGCGTAGACATCTGCTCCACGGTTATCTGCACAGCCCACAAAAACGGTTTTCCCTTTTACACAAAAATCATCCAGCATGGCCTTTGGAATGTTTTGAACGATTCCTTCAAATATCTGCACATCAATTTGAGGATTGATATTCAGCAGCTTACGCTTCAGTGCATTTATCTTAAGGTCTCCGACGTCCTCAATACCACACTGGTGCCGACAGATATTGTGATATTCCATTATATCCGGGTCAGCAAGCAGAAAATGGCCCACACCTGACCGCGCAAGTTCCATTGCTACAAGGCTTCCAACTGATCCACACCCCAGGATCACTGCCCGTTTGTGATCCATTTTATCCGTTTCCAAAATACCTTTGTTGCGGGAAAATATATTCTGGTGCAATTCATAGGGTTCCGCATTAATCGGTTTTCCATCGAAATAGAACTGAATTTTTTCCTGTCCTGCGACCCCGCAAAAACCTTTGGCGTTCGGTTCAGAGCCTTCCGGAAAGATCTGCCCCAAAAGCTCCCCACGCTCTGAGAGCTCCGGCGGAAAAATATTGAAGATGGCAGTGTCCTTGAAATATTTTCCTCTCACCGGCCCCGGGCGTGCTTCTCGCATCTGCGCTGCTGAAAGGAATACTGTCTTTTCTATTTCTTCCCCAAAAAAATTCTCCAGCATATCAATTACCCTTTCTCATGCCAAACATAACAAAACGTCTGGCAATTTCCTCCATTCGCCCGTTTTCTTTCGGTGACTTGCCATCTGACGTGTCATGTGCATCATTCCATGCTTTTTCCAAATCTCCGGAATGATAATAAAACACCTTTTCACGCCACGCTCCCTGCATTTTATTTTCCGTCAGATCTGTAAAACGCACAGATTCGTTCTCGTTATTGCTTTCCGGCAAAAGCCATAATGTATTCTCATTCCATCTAACCCGTACAGAAATATTTTTCCCCCCGCAAAAATTCCAAATCAGCATATAAGAGATCAATCATCCGGGTCATCTGCTCCTCCGAGACATCTTGCTTCACGCCCATAGCCGGTGCGGTAATCTGCATATCAAGGTAAGACGATACTTCTTCCATAAAATTCTCGATGGATTTTTTGTCGGATGTTCCTCCTGCTTCAGAACGACCACATTTCCGCCGCATAAGAGCAAGTGAATCTTCTACCGAACGATACTCCAGAAGTTGCTGTGGAAACCGTTCATTTCCTATCTCATAGGAAATACGCCGATAGTTCCGGTATGCCTGTCCCACATGATAGACCGTCATACGGAAATCCGGATCCAGATTGACCAGAATTGAGATCGCTCCCTGCGGCCGCATGGAAGCATAGACGTGATTGGTTTGATCGTCCGTCCCCGAGAACTGATCAAAAGACCCCGGATGACGATGCCACAACCCGATCAGTTCCAACCGTTCCTGATAAATTGCAGCAACCTTGTTGATCAGGTGCTGGACATACGGCTGATCGTATTCAAAATATGCGACCTCAAAAACCGAATTCGGGCCGGGGTCGATGGACTCCACAACATACCATGTATCTCCGATCACTTTGCCAAGGAACAGACCGCCCGTTTCTGTCTGTATCTTTTCTGCTGTCTCTGCCATGACTGCCGCTATCGCCCGCTGCGAAAAGGCCACTTCCATCTGCTCACACCTCGTTCTAAACAAAAACACTCATCACCCACCGACGTGAGTGATGAGTGTTTTTCAATACTCAATAATTGCCTTCAAGTGCAACATCATCGCTGATCTCGCCATTCATCCACATCTCACACAGCAGAATCCATTTGCAGGCCCAGCTGAGAGAGGACGCAGCCGAAGTCGAACGTGTCATACCAGTCTTGAAGTATTTCGGATCTGCAGTACAGATAAAATATTCTTCATTGCGTCCGAAATTATCCCGATAGATATGCGGCAAGCCAAGGCCGAAACCATGTCTTACACAATTTTCGTAACTGCCATATGTTTCCTCAAGAATTGGCATCATGCGGGTCGCGATATCCTTCAGCCGAGGCTGTACCGGAAGGATCTGGATCGAACCGCCATATTCCGATGCACCTGCATGAGGATGATCGTTTTTATAGATCAGCATCAGATCCCAAACCATACCGTCCGGACCAGCGGGCTGCACTTTGCCACGCCAGTACAGTCTGCCAGAACCATCGGGAAGCTGATGGATTGTAAATGACGGAAAGAACTTGTTCATGGCCTGGACTTCTGCCCGATAGAGGTCGGGATCACTCTGATACCAGTAAAATGCCATCGTTACTCCCTCCTGCCTTAAGCAAGCTTACCCTGCGGAACCGAAATTCCCGGACGGGTAGGGTCATCCGATTCGCCCGGCAACTGGACCTGGCCCGTGGGCGAAACCATAACGGTCTCACCGCTATGGATTGCTTCCTGCAATGCACGACGACGTGCAGCGACAACATCATTGTTATCCATACTGTATTAACCTCCTGCAGAAATAAGTCGTTTGATACGACAGTATTTTTTCCTTGCCAGACGATCAGGCTGCAAAGCTGCGGATGATTTCTCCATTCTCTGCAATCTGAGTGGTGCAGCTACTGACAAATGCCTCTGCTTTTTCCTCACCCTGTTCCTGAACCATACGGGCATAAGAGTTGTTATACAGCTCACTGCCTTCATTCATCAAATCAGCCAAGCTCATGCCGCGGTTCTCATTCATCACACGGCTGTATTCCATACGATCCCGGATGCACTGTAGGGCAGAGCTGTCCTTTTCCAGACAATCTGCTGTCTGAGCCATATAATTGCGGTAGTAAAGAATCTTTTTGACCGTTTCAAACAACGCCATAATAGCATAGAGGAAGAAACAGACGATAAATTTGATCAGACCGATGCAGATAGAAACCACAATATTTCCAGTAGAGACAAAAAAGCCCGGAATCGCAGCAATAAATCGACGGAAGAAATTTCCTGCACTGCCACCAATTGCTGCGCACAGTACCATATAAAGGAGGGCCCCCATAATGCCGCCACTCAGTCCCCAGATGAATCCAATCACGCCGCCGATTGCGCATCCAGCCAGGCATTGCGTGTACTGTCCATGGATATAATTATGGTTTTTCTGCAGTTCTTCTACATTATCCTTCACGAGCTTTGTAGTGCAGTCATAGCACAGCATCTTTCCCGCGTATTCGCCGCCAGTCACACCAAAGGAATCGCAGCAATAGCGGCACAGATTTTTACCGCACCGTGCGCAGTGGCCTACTACCCTCTCCTCCGGGTGATAGTAGCATCCCGGGTCCATGCTGGATGTTGTGGGGGGTGTAAAAGTCGGAGCCTTCTTGCTCTTGCCGTCAACTCCCACCTTCGGTGCATCACCTGCAGGAGGGGTGAATGTCGGAATATCATTTTCCGACGACACTTTCTTGTTTTCCGCACTTGTGAAATCGTTCAGATCCATTTTTGATTCCTCCGTAATGATTTTATCTTATCCATTAAACTGGTGGCTCTGATAGCTCTGTACCAGTTCCTCCAGTTGTTTCAGCTTCTCCTGTTGCTTTTTCAGATCTTCCGTCGGCGATTTGACCAACCGGGCAATTTTTTGCATCACCTGATTGTAAGCCACCGCCTGATTATCGTTCCAATCTGCTGAAGGACGGAAATTCGTGCTAATCTTTTCACTGAGCGTGTCCAGATTACGCACTGTATCCGCAAGCGTCTTTTCCATATCCTGAATAGCAGAAACGGATGCATTCATTGCCATTTTATCCAGCCTCCTTTTTATAAATCGGCATCAGGTTTCATATTTTTCAACCAAAGCCGCAAGCTCCTGCAGCCACTTCTGACAGTTTTCAAGCTGTGGAATCGGCTGCAGAATTGCAGTGCAACTATCGTCAACGATCTGTCCAAGATTTTTGTACTGCTCATCCTTCCAGCCAGAGCCAGCACTCATATAATCACGCTGGAGCTGTTGAGTTGTAAGTTGCAATTCATGTGTACATACGCCGCAGGCATTGATCCCGTTTTTCAAATCCTGAATCTTAACTTGTGCGCTTGCCAAAAGAAACACTTCCTTTCATTTATCTATCGAATTTACTTAGCGATACTGCATATAAAGTTCCACGCATTGGATGCAACTGTCTACAGACTGCATCGTGACCTGTCCCTGCTGTGCTGCCTGCGCCTGAAATACTTGCATCGACTGCTGATACTCTCCCAGTGCACTGGACAAAATGCTCATCTGCTGTTGCAGACGTTCCAGTTTACCCTGATACTGCTGTAGCCGTCTCTTCTGGGATGCAAGTTCCTGCTCTGCACGCGCTTTCTGGCTACGCTGCCACTCCTCTTGCTGCTGGAGCCGAGCTTTCTCCTGTTCTATTTCTCTTACAGCATTTTGAAGCTGTGAAATTTGTTCACGGCATCGCTGTAATTCCTCTTTCAGCTGCCGAATACGCTGTGCAATCTGGCTCTGTCCATTTTCATCACTTGTTGAGACGTTTCCAATCTTCTGCAGTTCCTCTTGAATTTTGGCTACACGCTGTTCCAGCGTTCCAATCGTCTCACGCACTTCCTGCCCCTGTAACTCCAGTTCCTGAATCATTCTCTCGCTCTGCTGAATCGACTGTTTCAATTCCTGAATCTTATTCTCCAGAGTTTTAACCTTCTGCATCAGTTCTTCGACTGTCTGCCTGGTCTTATTCACAGACTTCGACGCATCGCTTTGACAGGACTGATTATGATTTGTAACGGTATAGGACATCAGAGCAGTCTGATTTTTGAAATCCTGCAGTGCCTGCTTTACTTTTTTAAGACCTTCTACTGAAACTTGTGTCATACCGTTTCCTCTGAACTATTTCTCAGTATTGTTCTTGGGATATCTCAAAGAACCGTTCCGCCGCCTGTGCTGCACGGTTGCCACTATCCAGCACACGCTTTGACTTTGTGGAGAGCCCTTGAATCGACCGAAACAACATTTGGTAGTTCTGATCTCCCCATGAAATAGATGCTGCTCTGACCCCTTGAACCATATTCTGCACTGCACCGGAAAAGTTTCTCAGATCCTGACGGATCACTTGCGCCTGATTTGATTCCATCAACATTTTCCCCCCTTCATCCCATGTATACGCCCTACTTCATAATCACCTTCAGCAGTTTTCCTTAGAACTCCTGTCAGGAACTTTTCTATAACGCAGACAGAATGGTTCTGTACAATTCAACCTTTTTTCCTATTCTGCCACATTGATTCTGTACTATCAAGCTATTTTCGACCAAATCAAGGCTTTCTATCTGGAACATTCAAAATCAATTCCCTGTATGCTTTCTGATGAGGTGAAAAATGTGGACTATGCAAGCTTCCTTCGGCAACGAATCACAGAACTTCGCATGAAACGCAATGTTTCAGAGTATCAGATGAGCCTAGAGCTAGGACAAAACAAAAATTATATTCAAGGAATAAGCTCCGGAAAAGCACTTCCATCTATGACGCAATTCTTTAATATATGCGATTACTTTTGCATTACTCCAGAGCAATTCTTTAGCGGCAGCTGTCGACCAGAGCTAATCGATGCCATCTCAGAGGGAATACAAGAACTTTCCGAAGCAGATTTGGAACTTTTACTTCTCTTCATTCGCAGATTGCAAAAAAATATATAGATACAATATCAGTCTTTTCAGCTGCTCAAGATTCTCGCACCGCATCAATAAGTCCTACTTCTACCGCTTTACCGCAATAAATTTTGCAAAACCATATTGACGCACTGGTTCTTCCATGATACCCTTTATTCCAAATCCCGACTGAAAAAGTGGTGGTTCTCACCGTGATAACCACCACTTTCAGCAGATGATTGCCCAGAAAGAACGCACCGCCCCGCAACACACCCGATCAATTTTGCCGCCGATTCACCCGACAAAATCCATCGCTGCGCTGCGTGGGCGGTATTTTTCTTTTCCGGGAAGCTGAACCTTGAATCCTTCATAAGCCGTCCGAACGTGATACCGGCTTTCCAGTCAACGCCGCTGCAAAACAGGGGCAGGAACTTCGTTCGGAGCAAACGGTGACTCCCATACATGAGCAGAGACCTTTTACTTATTTTTTGCGTCTTAACAATTCGGAAACAATTACCCGGAAACGATTTTGAGCGCAGCGGTAGAGGGCAAGAACCGTCCCGTGGCCACAAATTTTCAATTCTTGAAAATGTTGTGCTCCACCGGGACTTCACTTCTCAAACTCTTGCGAGTTTTCCAAGTGATCTTGTTGGGGCGTGCCTGCCCCAAACCCTGCTCATGGTTCGCACCTGACGGTGCGAACAGCAACGGCGTGTCGTGCTTACATAACTTCACCGAGGAGTTATCGAACAGACAGGAGGTACAATGACCAAAACGAATGTCAAAGAAAATCCCAGCACACCCCACCGCCACGACACGCCGAACAACAAAACAAATCGAGAGCAGACCGTTCTTCTTTCACACACCCATTATATAATTTTCCTGAATCTGCTTGACGAATATTACGGTTAGTGATATATTTATTACAGTAACCGTAACAAGGAGGCAAACCATGCGCGATAATGCAAAAGGTGGTGCGCTTACAGAAGTCACCTTTTATATTTTGCTTTCTCTTTATACGCCAAAACACGGATACGCTGTTATGCAGTTTATTGAAGAAAAAACATACGGACGGCTTTCCCTAGGCGCAGGCACTTTATATGGAGCATTAAACTCTTTGCAGGACAAGAAGTGGATTGAACCTTATGGCGATAGTGAGGGAAGAAAAAAGAATACCACATTACAGCACAGGGAAAAGAAATTGCAGAAAAAGAGCTTGCAAGACTAAACGAACTTGTAAGCATTGCAAGTGAAATTATTGGAGGTGCAGTATGAGTAAAAAATGTTATCGCTTCTTTGGTGGATTGCTAAATGCACAGGCAAAATGGTTAAACAAAATGTCCGAAAAAGGCTATCGACTTGTCCGGACAGGGAGGGTGCTCTATGAATTTGAAGAATGCAGTCCTGATGAAGTGACCTATTGTGTAGAGTTTATCGGAGAAAAATCAAAAGAGAATGCAACGGACTACGCTGATTTTTTGGAGGATATGGGCTACAAGGTATTTTTCAAAAATATCAATCTAAACTATTCTGTCGGAAAAGTTCGATTGCGTCCATGGGCGGAAATGGGCGGTTGTATTGCAACAAACGCAACAACTTTTAACAGGGAACTATTGATTGTAGAAAAATCAAACGACGGAAAGCCTTTTGAACTTCATACTTCTTATGCCGATAAAGAAAAATACTACCGCAATTTGCGTAACCCATGGCTATTCCTGCTGCTCCTATTTGCACTGTTTGCCATTATCAAGCATTCTATTGTCTTGGGTATTTTTTCATTGGTTTCTGCAATTCCCAGCATTCTATACCAGCTCCAAATTATAAATGTCCGACAAAAAGCCAAAACGTGGGAACAATAAATAATAATCAAGAGGGCGACAACAGAAGCTGTCGCCCTCTTGATTATTATTTATAGAAATACCAAAAAGATTGCTCCGCAGCCTTTGAGGAACAGCATCGTGCAGAGCTGACAGCGTACCGAGCGGCAGCAGCCTATTTCAAGGCAAACAACACCACAAAGATGCCCAGCCCGAAAAAGCTGGAAGCCGAGTATGCGCAGCTGGCATCCGAAAAGGCAAAGTTCTATGAGCAGTACAAAGAAGCCAAGGAAGAACTGCTCAAGCTGAAAACCGCAAAGCAGAATGTTGCGTTCTTTTTCCGGGAGGAAGAACCGGCGCAGCAGGAGAGATAAAGGAGTGTGCGTATGATCAATCTGAAAATTGACCCGGAGTTCCAGTCCCAGATTCCTCCTCTGACCGATGATGAATTTAAGCAGCTTGAAGAAAATATCCTCAAAGAGGGCAAGCTGATTTCTCCTTTGATCGTGTGGAACAACACCCTTGTTGACGGACACAATCGTTATGCCATCCTCCAGAAACACCCGGAGATTTATTTCTCCACCATACCGCTCCCGTTTGAAAGCAGAGAAGAAGTTCTCGCTTGGATTTGTAAGAACCAGTTGGGGCGGCGCAACCTCACGCCGGAGCAGAAGAAGTTCCTCATTGGAAAGCAGTACAGTGTGGAGCATCGAAAGCCCGGTGGAAACGGCAACAACCAGCACACGGCTGCTGCCAAGAAAACCGCCCCGGAGGAATTGTGTCAAATTGACACAA
>ENA-OQOA01000548-OQOA01000548.1-human-gut-metagenome-genome-assembly--contig:-NODE-548-length-15679-cov-3.273405_pt1 | contig 15679 bp, 19 predicted proteins | sample MGYA00242633_ERZ504888 | MGnify/ENA primary metagenome ERZ504888 (study PRJEB26092, sample SAMD00036372) | human gut metagenome | host: Homo sapiens | study: EMG produced TPA metagenomics assembly of... | reverse complement strand
CTGGTGGACTTGGACCAACGAAAGACGATCTTACAAAGGAAATTGCAACGAAAGCATGTGGACAGGAGCTTGTAGAAGATGAAGAAGCACTAAGACGCTTGAAAGAATATTTTGCGAGAAGTCATCGTAACATGACAGAGAATAATTTAAAACAGGCATTAGTGCCAGAAGATTGTACTGTTTTATATAACGAAAATGGAACAGCACCGGGAATGGTCATTCATGCAAAAGAGGGAAGAAAGTAGTTTTTACTCCCAGGACCTCCAAATGAACTGCTTCCAATGTTCCATGATCAGGTAGAACCGATCATAAAAGAATTAAGTTCAGAGGTATTATACTCCGATGTTGTGAAGATTGATTGTATGGGAGAAAGCCGCGTTGCAGCAGAGATTGAAGATTTGATCGAAAAGCAGACGAATCCTACAGTTGCCCCATATGCCAAATTAGGAGAAGTTCATCTTCGAGTGACAGCAAAAGCGGTAAGTGAAGATGAAGCAAAGAAGCTTGTTACACCAATAACAGAAGAATTATACAGAAGATTTGGCCATAAGATTTTTACGACAAAAGAAGATGAAACATTAGAAGATGTTGTGGTTGATATGTTAAGTAAACATCATTATACGATCGCAGCAGCAGAATCCTGTACAGCAGGAATGTTTACAGCAAGGTTAGTTAATGTTGCAGGAGCATCGGATGTCTTAAATGAAAGTTTTATTACATATGCAAATGAAGCTAAGATGAAATATCTTGGAGTAAAAGAAGAAACTCTAAATACCGTTGGAGCAGTTTCAGAAGATACGGCCAGACAGATGGCGGAAGGTGTTGCACGACAGGCTGGTTCAAATGTCGGTGTTGGAATCACAGGTCTTGCTGGACCGGGCGGTGAAACACCTGAGAAGAAGGCAGGACTTGTTTACATCGGTGTCAGTGTTAATGGAAAGACGAAAGTAAACAAATACCAGTTAAACGGTAACAGACAGAAAGTCAGAGAAACAGCTGTATGCAGAGCGTTAACTATGGTAAGACATGCATTGGTTGAAGAGTTTCTATGAGAATCATCATAAGAAAAAGGATCACGAATAAAAATCGAACAAATATTCGTTCGAACACTTGTTTTTTAGTGTAAGGATATGCTATACTCTAAACAGGAAATTAAAAGATAGAAGAATATAAGATAAATATTTGAAATTAAAAGGAGTAAACATATATGAAACAGGAAGAAAATTAAAGGCATTGGATGCCGCATTGGTTAAGATTGAGAAAGACTATGGTAAGGGATCTGTCATGAAACTTGGAGAGTACCAGGCAGACCGTACGATCGAAGTAACACCAACAGGTTCTATCAGTCTTGACATCGCATTAGGAGTAGGTGGAGTACCTAAGGGACGTATCATCGAGATTTATGGACCTGAATCTAGTGGTAAGACAACAGTAGCACTTCATATGGTAGCTGAAGTCCAGAAGAGGGCGGGATTGCAGGATTTATTGATGCAGAGCATGCCCTTGATCCGGTCTATGCAAAGAATATCGGGGTTGACATTGATAACCTTTATATCTCTCAGCCAGATACAGGAGAGCAGGGACTTGAAATCACAGAGACAATGGTAAGATCTGGAGCGATCGACATCATTATCGTCGATTCTGTAGCTGCATTAGTACCGAAGGCAGAGATTGATGGAGATATGGGAGATTCTCACGTAGGTCTTCAGGCAAGATTGATGTCACAGGCACTTCGTAAGTTAACAGGTGTTGTAAGTAAGTTTAACTGCACAGTTATCTTTATCAATCAGTTGCGTGAGAAAGTTGGAGTCATGTTTGGAAACCCAGAGACAACAACTGGTGGACGTGCACTTAAGTTCTATTCATCTATCCGTTTAGATGTCAGAAGAACAGAGACATTAAAACAGGCAGGAGAGATGATTGGTAACAGAACAAGGATCAAAGTAGTGAAGAATAAGGTGGCTCCTCCGTTTAAACAAGCAGAATTTGATATTATGTTTGGAAAAGGAATTTCCAAGTATGGAGATATTTTAGATCTTGCAGCAGATGCAGATATCATTCATAAGAGTGGTGCATGGTATGCATACAACGGAGAGAAGATCGGACAGGGTAGAGAGAACAGCAAGAAGTACTTAGAAGATCACCCGGATATCGCAGAGACAGTGGAACATGCAATCCGTGTCCACTATGGACTGTTAGAGGAAGATGCTGAGAATGCCAACAACGATCCTAAGGCAGAGACTCAGGTTTCTGAAGAATAATGATCATTACGAAACTAGATAAAGTAGGAACAAAGCAGGTCAGGCTTTTCTTCGATGAAGAAAAGTACTGCCTGCTTTACTATAATGAGATAAGACGATTGGGATTCCATGAACAAGACGAGATCGGACAGGAAGAATTTGAAGAATTAAACAAATTACTGTTGCATCGGGCGAAGTTAAAAGCTATGTCATTGTTAAAATATCAGGATCGTACAAAAAAGGAATTAAAAGAACGTCTTATGAGAGCCGAATTTCCAGAATTTATTACGGAAGGGGCAGTTGCGTATGTGGAGTCATTTGGATATATCAATGATGAAGAATATGTACGCCGCTACATGGAATACAAGTCAGGAAGTAAGAGTAAGATTCAGATTAAGATGGACCTTCGGAAGAAAGGAATCACTGCGGAGACATTAGAGAGGGTCTTTGAGGAATATGAATACGAAGAAGATGATATCTTGGAAGAACAGGTTAAGAAGAGGATCCGGCAAAAGGGTTCCGTTACTAAGGAGAATTTTCAGAAATATTACGGATATTTTGCGAGAAAAGGATTTAATAGCGGCAAAATATTAGATTTATTACGGAAATACATGGAAGATTAAATAAATTACAGGCTAAATATTAAAAAAATATAAAGAATTCATCATTTGGTTGCATATTGACAGATAAAATTATATAATTTGAGTCAAAGGGTGTAACAAAGCAGATGACGACGATATCTGGAAGGAATATATGATCCGGATATGGTTCTAATTATAAGGAGTATCATTTATATGAGAAAGAAATCACATATTTCATTAGCAGGGCAGATTATGAATTCTATGGAACTTGACAATGTATTTGATTATAGATTACCGTTTTATGTAGGAAGTATCTGGCCAGACTGCAGACCATCATTTGTGACGACACCTCATAAGTTTGATATTACATTTGATGATATTGAACGTAAGATTTCAAAATTTATTGCCAATTACGATAAAGATAAGGGAATGAATATGCGACGTTGTGCAGGTCTTGGTGTGATCATTCATTACATTGCAGATTATTTTACATTCCCACATAATGATCATTATCCAGGCAATGTAAAGGATCATTGCTATTATGAACGTGATCTGAAGTTTGGAATGAGAGCATTTCTTCAGACAGAAGAAGCAGCACAGATCAAGGAGCATGTTGCGGCATATGATTCTGTGGAAGAATTGACATCATATATTAGAAGTATTCATAATTCTTATATGAAGCTTGCACATACAGTAGAAGAAGATATCAGATATATCGTACATGCGTGTACAACCGTTGTGAAGAGTGTACTGAATATGGTAAGTTATGCAGTTGGTACAAGTGTGATGAATATTCAGTATGTATAGGACAAGGAATTGAAGATAAAATAATAAAGAAAAAGGGCAAAGACAGACAGAGATGATTTGTTTTTGCTCTTTTTATTGAAATCAGTTTGTAAAAAAAGATAAAAATATGATGCAAGTATGATGCAAAGAATTCGTAAAATAAAAAAGGTTTTGGGCAGCATACAAAAACAATAAGGAAAATCAATAAAACAATAAGGAGAACAATTATGGTGAACATCATGGTCGTAGAAGATGAAAAGCCGATTTCAAATCTGATCGCACTAAGTTTAAAGAAAGCCGGCTATCATAGTGAATGTGCTTATGATGGGTTAGAAGCAATTGATATGCTGGAAAAGAATTATCCAGATTTGATCTTACTAGATATCATGCTGCCCGGGGCTGATGGGTTTGAAATTTTAGAATACGTAAAACCATTAGAGATACCAGTCATTTTCCTGACAGCAAAAGGAGATCTTAATGACAGAGTAAATGGTCTGCGATATGGAGCAGAAGACTATATTGTAAAACCATTTGAGATTATGGAATTATTGGCAAGGATTGAGGTTGTATTAAGACGATATCACAAATTAGATCGTATTATCAATATATTAGGTTTAGAAATCGACACAGATGCAATGTGCGTAAAAAAAGAGGGAAAGAAATTAACTTGACCAAGAAGGAATATGATACATTATTGCTGTTTGCAAGGAATCCTGGAAATGTATTATTCAGGGAAATAATTTATGAACGTGTTTGGGGTGGAGATTACATTGCGGGAAGCAGGACGGTAGATCTTCATGTGCAGAGAGTTCGAAAGAAAGTTGGCTGGGAAGATTTTTTGATCACTGTGCCCAAGATGGGATACCGTCTGGAGGTACCAAGATGAAATTTCGTTGGAAATTAATGATCATAACAATGTTGATCGTTTCATTTTCATTTTGGATTTGGAGGAATGTTACTGATTCAATATTCATATCAAGCATCTATCAAACAAGAAAAAAGAGCAGCAAGGAATTCTTACGAAATGATCTTAAGAATGTTAAAAGAAATTAATGAGATGGATGATACGTATCAGGATCAAACATTTGCGAGTGTATTGAAACGATTAAACTGGCAGGGCTTGCTAAGAGACAGCTCAGTTCGATTATTAAAGGAACAACATGGAGAGGTTCAATGGAAGCAGCCACTTTATTACAATCGTAAAAATGATAATTTTAGGAGAAGCAATGGTTTTTCAACGAAACAGGGAAAAGCGGTAGTATTCCAAAATAAAAATAAAGTATATTATCAGATTACTAGTAAGATTTCTTATGGAAAGGAAACTATGGTTTTTCAGGGAGCATATGATATTTCAGAAGTATATGCGACAAGGCATCAGCAGTTGGTAAGTTTTCGTAAGATTTTTGTATTAGTAATAGGAATTGAGATTGTAGTATCCTATTTTCTGGCAATGATCCTTACAAGACCATTACAGAAATTGTCACAGGTTTCGAAGCAGATTGCAGACGGTGATTATTCTGTCAGGGTTCCAGTGCATACAGAAGATGAAATTGGAGAACTTTCAGTCAGTTTTAATTATATGACAGAACAATTGATAGAAAAGTTAATGAAATTGGATCAATTGTTAAAAAACCAGGAAGAATTTATGGGAAGTTTTGCTCATGAAATGAAGACACCACTTACATCGATCATAGGGTATGCAGATCTGATGCGGATGGAAGCTCTTTCGAAAGAAGAGCAAAAAGAAGCATGTGGGTATATTTATTCAGAAGGAAAACGATTACAGAATTTATCATTAAAATTAATGAAACTTCTTGTTTTGAAAAAATCAACAGTTTCAGATGAAAAAACAAGATTTAGAGCCAATGATTCAAGAAGCAGTTACATCCATGCAGTATCGTTTAAAAGAACAAGATATTCTTGTGAATTTAAATTTAAAAAAAGCAATTTGTAAGATAGAGCCGGATTTATTGAAATCATTAATATTAAATTTGATCGATAATGCATTAAAATCAATGAATTCGGGTGGAATATTAACAGTTGAGGATCGAGCAATACAAGAAGGAGCCAAGATTTATATTTCGGATACTGGATGCGGAATGCCAAAGGATGAGATAAGTAAGATCACGGAAGCGTTTTACCGGATAGATAAGTCAAGGTCAAGAAAACAAGGTGGAGTAGGTTTAGGGCTTGCTATATGTAAAGAAATCGTGAGGATCCATCAAGGAGAGATGCGATTTATCAGTCAGCAAGGGAAAGGAACAACTGTGATCATAACAATTGGAGGAGGAGCTTATGAAAAAACAAATTAGGAATGCTCTTCTTGTTGTGGTGGCTTTATTACTTGTGGTCTTGTTTTACTTTTTTACCAAATATTCAGGCAGCTCTGGTGGCAAAAAAACGTTTGGGCAGAGTGAGGATCTATCCTTAAATCCAGTAGAGATTTCGGTAGAGGCTACTCAGACAACTCTGGAAAAATTAAAGATCATCAATAATCATATTTTGAGTGTAGCAGTAAGACCTTCATCAAGAACTGTGGATGGAAGAGATGTAGAAAAAACTGCAAAAAAACAGACGAATCTATTATTAAAAAAAATGAAAATCGCTTATCGGGTAGATGAAGACTGGAAGATTACATATAAAAAATTATACACTTATATCAAGAAAAAGGATGATATGATCGATGAAGGTTCCGTATCTAATATTTCGAATGTCAAAAATCTTCTGGTATGGTATATTACATTATCACCAGAATCGTCGGAGGATGAAATAGTGAATCTTATTATGGACGCGTATACGGATCAGATTTTAGCGATTGATGTGTACTCTTATGATTACACAAAAGATTGGAAAGATATCGCAGATCATTTGGAAGATATTCCGGCTGGATTTTTGTCTTATCTGAATCTGAAACAGTCAGAGTATAATTTGAAGAAGCGTTTGATGGGCAATGTCAATGTAACAGAACAATACCAAAAAGCAAAGTCAGCAAAGGGATCTTATTCTCAGATTTCGGGCAGAATAGGTATTTATGCGATACAAAATAAAAACAGACATACATTCCAATCAAATGGAGTGGTTATGGATTTATGATCAACAATGTATACAACAACTGATGCAAAATAAAGATTTGCTCTTGTATTTTCAAAGCTTTCTCTCTATAATAAATAAACGGAACCCTACAAATATAGTAGGATACGAAAGAAAGGTTGAAAGCATGAGCAATATTAATATTTCATATAAAGAATTAAAACAGTTAGAAAAAGGGAGTTATCAGCTTCTTGATATGAGAGATGAATCAAACACATCTTATGGAATGATCCCTGGAGCTGTTGTGGCAGCAGGTGAAGATGAGCTTGGAACACAGGCAAAGGAATATATTGATCAGGGTAAGAAAGTTATTTTATATTGTACCAAGGGAATTTTCAGCAAGGAGGCAGCAGAGAAATTAGCGGAAGAAGGAATCGATGTCCTTAGTTTGGAAGGCGGATACACAGGATGGTTGTTATCCTTGATGAAAGAAGAACAGGAAAACGATCAGAAAACAGAACAAAATAACAAAGAAGCCGAAGGAAAAGGCAAGAAAAAAGAACTGACAAGAACACAGGAGATTGAAAAGAGCATCCGTAAGAAGTTTCACAAACAGATATTCTCCAAGTTTGTAAAAGCGATCAAGACATATGATCTAGTGCAGGAGAATGATAAGATCGCTATCTGTATCTCTGGGGGAAAAGATTCCATGTTGATGGCGAAATTATTTCAGGAATTAAAACGCCATAACAAATTCCATTTTGATCTTGTATTTTTAGTCATGGATCCAGGATATAATGAAATGAATCGACAGATCATAGAGAATAATGCCAAATTATTAGATATTCCGATCACAGTCTTTGAATCTGATATTTTTGATGCTGTTTATGAGATTGAGAAATCGCCATGTTATCTGTGTGCAAGAATGCGTCGTGGATATTTATACAGCAAGGCTAAAGAGCTTGGATGCAATAAGATAGCGTTGGGACATCACTATGATGATGTCATTGAGACGATCCTTATGGGAATGCTTTATGGAGCACAGGTACAGACGATGATGCCAAAACTTCACAGTACAAACTTTGAAGGAATGGAACTAATCCGTCCGATGTATCTGATCCGAGAGGATGATATAAAGCATTGGAGAGATTACAATGGATTACATTTTTATCCAGTGTGCATGTAAGTTTACAGATACTTGTACAACATGTAATCCAGATGGTGTTACGAAATCCAAGAGAATGGAGACAAAACAGTTGATCGCGAAGATGAAAGAGATCAATCCGTATGTAGAGTCCAATATTTTCAAGAGTGTAGAAAATGTCAATTTAAAGACGATCATTGCATATAAGAAAGATGGAGTAAAACATTCGTTCTTAGATACTTACGATCAGGAAAATTAAATAAGAATAAAACACTTAAATAAGAATAAAAACACAGAGATTGGTGATAAAATCTCTGTGTTTTTGTTTAGAACTATGAAATTATTCGTCGTCTTCTTCAATCTCAACAATCTGACGTTTTCTGGCAGCTTCGTCATTTTCCAGATATTCGTCGTAAGTACATTCTTTGTCAATCAGACCATTCGGAGTGATTTCCATGATACGATTAGCTGTTGTCTGTACAAACTGATGATCCTGAGAAGTAAACAATAATGCACCAGTGAAATCTTTTAATGCTTCATTTAAAGCAGTGATAGATTCCATATCTAAGTGGTTGGTAGGCTCATCAAGAAGTAAGATGTTGGCTCCGCTGATCATTAATTTAGATAGCATACAACGAACTTTCTCTCCTCCAGATAAAACACCAACTTTCTTTAATGCATCTTCTCCAGAGAATAACATACGTCCAAGGAATCCACGGACAAATGTTGCATCTTTATCTTCAGAATACTGAGTCAGCCATTCAACGATCGTTTCATCCTGACTGAAATCTTTTGTATTATCTTTTGGGAAATAAGACTGCGTTGTAGTCACTCCCCATTTGTAAGAACCAGAATCAGGTTCCATTTCTCCGGATAAGATCTTAAATAATGTTGTAGCAGCCAATGTATTAGGACCTACGAAAGCAATCTTATCCGTTGGTTTCATTAAGAAAGAAATATTATCTAAGACTTTTACGCCATCGATCGTCTTTGTAAGATTTTCAACAACTAAAGCATCATTTCCGATTTCGCGGTTTGGCTTGAAGTTGATATATGGGTATTTACGGCTGGATGGTTTTAACTCATCTAGCTGGATCTTATCTAAAGCTTTTTTCTTGAAGTAGCCTGTTTGGATTTGGAAGCATTGGCACTGAATCTTGCGATAAAGTCCTGTAATTCCTTCATCTTTTCTTCTTTTTTCTTGTTGGCTTCCTTCATCTGTTTTGTAAGAAGCTGGCTGGATTCATACCAGAAATCATAGTTTCCAGAGAATAACTGAATTTTCGCATAATCGATATCTGCGATATGAGTACATACCTTATTTAAGAAATAACGGTCATGGGATACAACGATGACAGTGTTGTCAAAGTTGATCAGGAATTCTTCTAACCAGTAAATAGCGTCTAAGTCTAAGTGGTTGGTAGGCTCGTCAAGCAGCAGGATATCTGGATTTCCGAATAAAGCCTGTGCAAGTAAGACTTTGACTTTCTGAGAACCGTTTTAAGTCAGCCATCTTTGTATAATGGATATCGCTAGGAATTCCAAGACCATTTAATAAGGTAGCAGCATCAGATTCTGCTTCCCATCCATTCATATCAGCAAATTCGCCTTCTAATTCACTAGCACGGATGCCGTCTTCGTCTGTGAAGTCTTCCTTCGCATATAAAGCTTCTTTTTCTTTCATGATCTCGTATAATCTTTGATTACCCATCATAACCGTATCAAGGACGATATGATCATCATACTGGTAGTGAATCCTGTTTCAAAACAGAAAGACGCTGTCCAGAAGTAATGGATACATCTCCTTTTGAAGGTTCGATCTCTCCGGAAAGAATTTTTAAGAAAAGTGGATTTACCTGCTCCATTGGCACCGATCAGTCCATAGCAGTTACCTTCTGTGAATTTAATATTTACATCTTCGAATAAAGCACGTTTTCCTAAACGTAAAGTTACATTATTTGCCTGAATCATTGTATAACCTTTCTTTTTGATTTATAATTAAATAGAATGCTCTTTTCATTTTACAGAAAAGCTAGAGTTTTTCAAGTAAAATTTGCATTGTGCAAGTAAAAATACTTGACAAAGGCAGTGAAATTCGCTAAACTAACATCTGGTAAAGGAAAATTGCTTTACAGGAGTATCAGATGGAACGAATCGTAGAACAGAATTTATTATATGATTTTTACGGCGAATTGCTGACAGCACATCAGAAGGAGATATATGGTGAACATATTTTGAATGATATGACAGCCACAGAGATCGCAGCTGAGTTTGGAATTACCAGACAGGCGGTGCATGATATGATCCGAAGATGTGATAAGATCTTGGCAGATTATGAAGCAAGACTTCATCTGGTAGCGAAGTTTTTGACGGCCAAGGAGAAGATCAAAGAGATCCATACCTTATCCAGAAGGCTTCTTAAAGAAGATAAAGAGCAGATGGAAGAAGATATCAGACAAATAGAATCTGTATGTAATCAGGTTTTAGAAGATTTATAACTTAGATGAGGTGAATCAATGGCATTTGAAAGTTTATCCGAGAAACTTCAGGGTGTATTTAAGAACTTAAGAAGTAAGGGCCGTTTAACAGAAGATGATGTAAAAGCGGCAATGAGAGAAGTTAAAAGAGCTTTACTTGAAGCTGATGTTAACTTCAAAGTTGTAAAGACATTTATCAAATCTGTACAGGAAAGAGCTGTAGGACAAGATGTTCTGAATGGTTTGAATCCGGGACAGATGGTGATCAAGATCGTAAAAGAAGAGATGGAAGCATTAATGGGATCAACGATGACAGAGATTCAGCTTCGTCCAGGTAATGAAATTACGATTATTTTGATGGCAGGTCTTCAAGGTGCTGGTAAGACAACAACATGTGCAAAACTTGCCGGACAGTATAAGAAGAAAGGAAAACGACCATTATTGGTAGCCTGTGATGTATATCGCCCAGCGGCGATCAAACAGCTTCAGGTCAATGGAGAGAAGGTCGGAGTACCAGTATTTACAATGGGAGATAAGCAGAATCCAGTGGATATTGCAAAGGCTTCCGTAGAACACGCACAGAAGAATGGAAACAATATCGTGATCCTGGATACAGCAGGACGTCTTCATATTGATGAGAATATGATGACAGAGCTGGTTGAGATCAAAGAGAATGTGGATGTATTCCAGAGTATTCTCGTCGTTGATGCCATGACAGGACAGGATGCTGTCAATGTGGCGAAAGAATTTAATGAGAAAGTCGGCGTCGATGGAATTATCATCACGAAGATGGATGGTGACACCCGAGGTGGTGCAGCACTTTCTATTCGTTCTGTAACAGGAAAGCCGATTTTATATGTAGGTATGGGAGAAAAACTGGAAGATCTTCAGCAGTTCTATCCAGACCGAATGACAAGCCGAATCCTTGGTATGGGAGATGTATTGTCACTGATCGAGAAAGCAGAGCAGACGATCAATGAGGAAGACGCACTTCGTATGACTGAGAAGATGAAGAAGGCTGAGTTTGATTTTAACGATTTTCTTGATCAGATGGATCAGATGAAGAAGATGGGTGGATTATCCAATCTGTTATCTATGATCCCTGGTGTCGGAAACAAGATGCAGGGACTTGATATTGATGATGGTATGATGGATAAGACAGCGGCGATCATTTATTCCATGACTAAAGAAGAACGTGCTAATCCTAAGATCATCAATGCTTCAAGAAAGAGAAGAATCGCAGCAGGAGCAGGAGTTCCAATCGCGGAAGTTAACCGCTTATGCAAACAGGTTCAGAATCAGAAACAGATGATGAAGCAGATGTCAGGTATGTTTGGTGGCAAAGGTGGTAAAAGAGGTGGATTTAAATTACCTTTTTAGGCCTTAGTTATAGAAAATAATAATTAATTTAAATTACAAAGAAAGATTTTTGGAGGTAAAAACAAATGGCAGTAAAAATGAGATTAAAAAGAATGGGACAGAAGAAAGCACCTTTTTATAGAGTAGTAGTAGCAGATGCTAGATCCCCTAGAGATGGTAGATTTATTGAAGAAATCGGAACATATGATCCAAATCAGGATCCTAGCGTGATCAAATTTGACGAAGAAGCTGCTAAGAAATGGTTAGCAACAGGTGCTCAGCCTACAGATACAGTAGCTAAATTATTAAAAGCTGCAGGAATCGAAAAATAGTCAGATTTAAGACAGGAGGCAGTGCATGAAACATTTATTAGAAGTGATTGCAAAAGCCCTCGTTGATCAGCCAGATAAAGTGACAGTTACAGAGAAAGAAACTGCCGATGCAGTCGTATTAGAACTTCATGTTGCCGAAGGTGATATGGGGAAAGTAATTGGAAAACAGGGAAGGATTGCAAAGGCGATCAGAACTGTTGTCAAGGCTTCGGTTGACAAAGGTGACAAGAAGATTGTCGTTGATATTCAATAGAAGATTAAAAGCTCACAGGAAAGTGTACAGAAGATGTATAAAACTGTGGGCTTTTTGTTATGTATAAATTCGAGAAAGTAAGAAAGCCCTTGAAACCATTTCATTTCAAGGGCAATTTTTATAAATATTAATCTTCTGGCAGATCAAGTTTATCAGATTTCTCAAATAAGGATTGAATTTCAACAAGAGATTCTTCCAGAGAATCCTCAATGGACTCTAATTTATCTGCATCAACGTTATAATTTAAAAACAGCTGTTCGATATTTTCTGTAATATGATGACCAAGATGGGAAATTAAAAGGAAAGTATTAAAATTGTGACTATTCTTTGCATTTTCAAAACGCTTTAAGTCTGCTGTAATAAAATCGATAATTTCCTGATCACTGGCGAATTTACCATGGACCATTGCATATGGCTGCATACGTTGTAAAAAGTATTTATTATGTCGTGTAATATTAAAAACATAAGAAACAATTAATCCATCACCAAGATCGAATTCAGCAATGTGCATGATGCTGTTAAACTCCTTGATAGAAGTAGCGCCTAACTGACGCAGATTGATATTAATATAATCTCCGGTTACGGTATTTTGATTCATAAGATCACGCTCCTCTCCTAAATATTATAATCCATAATTTTTTATTAAGCAAATCGAATCAAAAGAAATACGGAACATACGATGATCGATAAGATCATCATTGGGAATCCGATCTTAAAATATTGACCGAATGTAATTGGATGTCCGTTATTTTTACTGATACCAGACAAAACAACGTTTGCAGAAGCACCGATCAGTGTTCCATTTCCACCTAAACAAGCACCGAGTGACAATGCCCACCAGATTGGAGCGACATCCATTCCCTCGGACTGCATCGTAAGAATCATAGGGATTAATGTTGCAACAAATGGGATGTTGTCGAGGAAAGAAGATACAATAGCGGAAACCCATAAGATTACCATCATTGTAACCACCATATTACCATGAGTGATAGAAATCAATCCATTTGCAAGCATTGTGATGACACCTACTTTTTTCATCCCACCGACAACAATAAATAATCCAATAAAGAAAAGAATGGTAGGCCATTCAACGTCTGCAATGATTTCTTCAGGTTCCTGACCGCCGATTAAAAGCATGATACATGCTGCAGCAATAGCAACAGTACAAGACTGTACGCCTAACTGGTCATGGAAAATAAAGCATAATGCGACTAGGATGATAACGATAACACTTTCATGCATAAGTTTTCGGTCCTTGATCGCTTTGTTTTCATCTAACTGCATAACCTTTGCAATTGATTCGTCTGTAACAAATAACTTTCTTCCGTATATAAAATACATACAGATCAGACCAACAATGATAACAAATACAGTGGCCACCCCTGTATTTAAAATAAAATCTACGAAACTTAATTTGGCTGCACTACCGATCATAATGTTAGGTGGGTCACCGATCAGTGTAGCGGTACCACCGATATTGGAAGCCATGATCTGTGTGATGATATATGGTACGGGATCAACTTTCAAGATATTTGTGATTGCCAGAGTCATTGGTCCTACTAGCAAGACTGTGGTAACGTTATCAAGCATTCCAGAACATACGGCGGTGATCAAAATAAAGATCACCATGATTGGCCATGGACGACCTTTTGCGATTTTTGCAGCTTTGATCGCTATGTATTCGAAAATACCAGAATTCTTGATAACAGCAACCAAAAGCATCATTCCGACTAGAATACAGATTGTTTCAACATCGACTGCGTCAATACAATCTTCAATCGAAAGAATGTGGGTGAGGACCAGACAGGCAGCACCGGTTAATGAGGCAACCGTGTTGTGGACCTTCCCTGTGATGATAGCGCCCATCGTACATAAAAAGATGATGATCGCTATGATTTGTTGTAATGACATAACAATTTCCTCCTAAAAATAAACTCATTATTATAATAGACCTCTTTTCAAATATTGCAAGTATAAAATGAAAAAAGAAGTCGTAGAAAACGACTTCTTTTTTAGAAAAATTTCACATCTTATATAAATATGATATAGGTGTGATTATAAATTTGTAACAATCTGATCGTACAGATCAAGCTGACAGTGCTGCTCAGACACAGAAAAGTGTTTACAGTTTAAACAGCTAGGTGCTTTTGTGTCATCTCCGGTACTGACGTTCTTTACGGAATGGTCACAGCCACAAGGACAGTACTGACTGCATTCTTCAGCAACTTCCTGATACACTTTATTCTGGTTTTCCATAATATAAAAGCCTCCTTATAATAAGTACTCACAGAATCACTTGGAAAGAATTCTGTGAGTACGACAATTGATACCTTTATATTATGTACAGATTTACTCAGGATAATTCAGATTTTTATCATCTGCAACGTATAAAGCGTTTTTAAGATAGTGATCTGCAAGATAATTTGCCATCGGAAGATTCATATCAAGATAGTTACCACAATCCTTAGCACTGGCTCCAGGAACATCACCTTTAAAATCACGAATAAATTCAAAAGTACTTATAATAAGAGGTAATATATCCTTTGAAGTAAGATCGCCAGCTAAAATAAGATAGAATCCAGTACGACAGCCCATTGGGCCAAAATAGATGATCTTATCCTGCCATTCTTTGTTATTTCTTAAATAAGTAGCGGCAAGATGCTCGATCGCATGCATCTCTGCGGTATTCATAACAGGCTCACGATTTGGGGCTGTCATACGAAGATCAAATGTTGTTAAAGTCTCAGAACCAACGGCATCTTTACGAGAAACATAAACACCGGGTAACAGTTTTAAATGATTAATTGTAAAACTTGCTATTTTTTCCATGATGGATTTCCTTTCTTATATAAAATGTGTTATCACTATAGGGATGATTCTAAAATCGTTCACTATTATGCGATTTAGAATCATCTTAAATTTTCATATCATATTATAGCGTGAAAATACAAGAAAATCTATGGAATAAAATTAGTTTTAATAAAAATGAAAAAAAGACAAAAAGCTGTTGACATACTGTATACAGCTATGGTAAGATAATCAACGTCGCTGAAAGAGCGGCAGGAAAATATAACATCAGATTCGGTTTTTGACTCTGAAAAGAATGAAAAAAACTTCTTGACACAAGTGATCAGATGTGATAATCTATAAAAGTTGCTGACGGAGAACGATCAGAACAATAGAGATCAGATCTGAAAGAAAAGTTAAAAAGTTCTTGACAGATAAGGTCAGAAATGATATTATATAAAAGTTGTTGCAGAGCAGAACAGCTCAGAACAACAAAATAAGTTAAAAAAGTTCTTGACAAACAAAAAGAACTGTGATAAAATAATAAAGCTTCTTACACACAAGAAGCGGATCACAAAAAGATCTTTGACAACTGAACAATAAGACAACCTTGAAAATTCTAATGAATTTTTCAGATGATTTTAGTAAAAATCAACGAACGTTCTTTATAGAGAACAGTAATTAACAAGG
>ENA-OQOA01000546-OQOA01000546.1-human-gut-metagenome-genome-assembly--contig:-NODE-546-length-15696-cov-3.757916_pt1 | contig 15696 bp, 16 predicted proteins | sample MGYA00242633_ERZ504888 | MGnify/ENA primary metagenome ERZ504888 (study PRJEB26092, sample SAMD00036372) | human gut metagenome | host: Homo sapiens | study: EMG produced TPA metagenomics assembly of... | reverse complement strand
AGATTCAGGTTCGATCCATACAGGGCACCACGATTATCACGCAACGTCTTGCGCAGTACACGCCAGCCCGCCGTATGGCTAAGCGCCTGTTTGACTTGGTGATTTCTTCGCTAGCGATCATCTGTTCGTTGATTATCACCATCCCCGGTGGCGATCGCCATCAAAGTCACGGACGGCGGACCGGTGTTCTACAAGCAGACCCGTATGGGCCTGCGCGGCAAGTCGTTCCAGATGTACAAGTTCCGTTCGATGGTGGTGAACGCCGACGCGCTCAAGAAGGAGCTCGCAAAAGAAACCGGCCAGACCGACCGCTTCATCTTCAAGATGAAGAACGACCCACGCATCACCAAGGTGGGGCATTTCATTCGCCGCTTCTCCATTGACGAGTTGCCGCAGTTCCTCAACGTGTGGATGGGGGATATGTCCGTAGTGGGGCCGCGCCCGCCGCTGCCTGAGGAATATGCCCGTTACAACCGTCTGTACGCCACCCGCATGCTGGTCAAGCCCGGCATCACCGGTCCGTGGCAAGTGTCCGGTCGCTCCGATTTGTCTGCCGAAGAGAGTGAGGCCCTTGATGTGGCTTACGTGCAGAACTGGTCGATTATGGGAGACATTGTGCTTCTCTTCCGCACGGTCGGTGCCGTGCTGAGTCACAAGGGAGCGTACTGATTCCTTTCCGTTTCGCTGCTTCAGTCTTGCCGCGCCCTTGCCGCCCCGCCCTTGAACGTGATTCCAGAAAGATAAGTCGATAATCTATGACTGATTCGAACACACCAGAAATACCTCAGCCGCCGGCACCCTCCGAGCGGTCGGAAAACGCGGATGATCGCCAAGTGATACAGCCGTATGTTGACCCCGAGGTACTTGCTGAAGACGCCCGAGCGGCGGAACGGCGTAAGCACCGCCGGCGTATGAGCCATGAACATATCAGGCGGATCAAGCGCAAAAAGCGCATTCGGATGGTGCTGATTGTAATCGGCGCACTGCTGTTGACTATTGCCGCGCTCGCGGCGTGGCTCGGCCTTTCCGCGCTCAAAGCGAAAAATGAAGTGGAAGCAGCGATTCAGGCCGCAAGCCGCATCCAATCACAAGTTCAAGCCGGCGACACCGACAAAGCGCAAGCCAGCATTGAAGCATTCTCCCAGCATATCGACGCTACGTATGCGCAGACCAAGCAGCCGGTATGGAAACTGGCCACATTGGTGCCCTATTACGGTTCTGACGTGAAGGCCGCGCGAGACATGGTGCACATTTTGGAAGACGTGTCGAACAACGCATTGCCGAAGCTTGCCAAGGCGGCACAGGCCTTGGATTTCAACAGCATCGGTATCAAAGACGGCACGATTCAGCTGGGGGATATGGCCAGCGTGGCTCAGGATCTTGCCGCCGCCAATGGAGTAGTGGCGGATGCCAGCGTAGACATGGGCAAGATTGGCGGTACGCATATTCCGCAGATTACCGAGGCGGTGCAGCAGGGGCGTAGCAAGTTCAAGGAGCTTGCCAGCCTGACGGATGCGGCCAGTCGGCTGGCGGATGTGCTGCCCAAGATGTTTGACCTGGATGCCAGCGATGGAGGTGGTAGCGGCAGCGGCCCGCGAACCTACCTGGTGCTGGCACAGAACAATGCTGAGCTGCGTGCCACGGGAGGCATTCCAACTGCGTGGGCCACGCTCACCGTCGATACAGGCAAAATCAGCATGAGCACGTTCGGCGATCCGCCTCAGAATGGTCTGTTCAGCCAGGATGAAGCCGCGAGCGTACTGACGGCGGAAGAACGCAATCTTTTCTCCACCAAGATGGCCACGGACTACCCGGACATCAATTTCACTCCCGATTTCCCCCGCGTCGCTGATATCGCGAGTCAGATCTGGCATCGAGCCGGTCATGACGATGTGGATGGCGTCATCAGCGTGGACCCAGTGTTCCTGCAGCGGTTATTGAAGGTTGCCGGCCCCGTGACGCTCTCCGACGGCACGGTGATGAGCGGCGACAATACCGAGCAGCGAATTCTGAACCAGATTTATATTGATACCGATACGCAGGCGGAGCAAACCGACTTCTTTACGATGGCGGCCAGTGAGGTCTTCGCTCATGTGCTCAAGAATGTGGGCGGCAAGAATCAGCAGCTGGTGCAGACGTTCCAGGAGTCCGTATCCGACGGCCATCTGTATGTATGGAGTGTTCATGAGGATGAGCAGCGGCGTATCTCGGGTACGACCATCGCCGGCGAATTGCAGTCGAAACCGGCTCATTCGGTTACGGGTGTGTACTTCAACGATGCCACTATGGGCAAGATGGACTGGTACCTGAAGCGTGAAGTGACCAGTACATATGACAAAACCTATCCCAGTGGCGCCAAGCAATACACCGTTCACATCAAACTGACGAATACGGCCGATGCCGCCGAGGTGAATGCCGCTCCGGATCTGTTGCGCGGCTATGACCATAACGGCAACCCCCGTACGGGGGAGATCGAAACGGTGCTGTACGTCTACGCCCCCGATGAAGGGCGCATTGTGGATTGGACCCAGGATTTCGATCAGTTCGCTGTGCACGATGGACTGACGGTGGGTGTGAAAACCGTGACATTGCGGCCGGGGAAAGTTTCGAGACCACGGTGCATGTGCTGGCCAGTCCCGCGGCCGATGAAAATGAAATGATTTTGAGACAGACCCCCTTGGTTGATTAAAGGGGCAACCCCTATACATTAAGGTGGAACCGTGAATAAGGAAGAACGGAGCATAGCTGTGGATGAAGCTGAACAGGTGCAGGACGGTAATGGAGTCACCATTCCCGATTTATTCAATGCGGTAAGAAAGCATGTGATTACCGCAGTGGTCACGCTGGTCATTGTGATGGTGGCAATCTGCGCGTACACCTTTACCCGCACTCCGCAATACACCGCAACTTCCGAACTCTTGGCCACTTATCGCAGTTCAGCGGCTGCGTCGGGCGCATCCAGCAATGCAAGCGAGCTGAGCTCTGGCGCCAATTACATCAATAGCCAGATTCAAACGTATCCGCAGTTGGTAAAAACCGAGTCTGCATTGCAGCCGGTTATTGATGATTTGGGTCTTGACACCACGGTAAAGGAATTGGCTGAGAGCGTTACCGCTTCCAACCCGGATGGCACTATGCTGGTGGATATTTCGGTTAATAATCCAGACCCGAAGCAGGCGTCCAGTATTGCCAATTCGGTTGCCGAAAACCTGAGAAAACAGGTTACTTCCACGATTTACAGCGATGAGGGCGATAAGATCATCTCTCCCGTCAACCTGACTGTGGTGCAGCAGGCGTACGCTCCGGCTTCCCCCAGCTCACCCAACGTCAAGCTCAATCTGGCGGCAGGTCTTGCGGTCGGTGTCATTCTCGGCATCGTGGTTGCCTTTATCAAGGATTTGCTGGACACCCGTGTTCGCCGCGATTCTGATGTTACCGCTGTTATCGATGCTCCCGTACTGGGGTCGCTGAGCCGCAATGAGGCTTATGCCGGTACGTCGCCGGTGATTATCTCCCGCCCGGCCTCCCGCGAGGCAGAAGAGATTCGACGCCTGCGCACCAATGTGATGTTCGTGCTGCCCGATGAGCCGTTATCCAATGTGATTGTGGTGACTTCCACCGGCCCGTCCGAAGGCAAGACCACATTGAGCACGAATCTGGCGACTGCATTCGCCGAAAACGGCAGCAAGGTGCTGCTGATCGACGCCGATGTGCGCAACCCCTCGGTGAGCAAGGCTCTCGGCATTGAGGGTGCAGTGGGCTTGACCCATCTGATTACCAACCGTGTATCGTCGCATGATGCGATTCAACGCTACTGGAAGCCGAACTTCCACGTGCTCCCTGCTGGAAAACAAACCATGAACCCCAGCATTTTGCTGAATTCCCGCGCTATGAGGGCCCTAATTGAGCAAGTCGCCGAGGCATATGACTATGTGATTATCGACACCGCCCCTATGCAGGTGGCCAATGATGCTGCTGTGTTCGCTAAGGAAGGGCCAGAACTGCTGCTGGTGGCCGGCTTGGGAGTGACGGAAAAGAAACTGCTCCGGCAGACCGGGCGCGAACTGAGCACACTGAGCATCGATCCCGTGGGCCTGGCCATGAATTACGGCGAGACGGAGAAGCCCCAGAAAGGTGGCTATTACTACTACGGCGATGGGGTCGACGAGAACGGCAAGAAGCGCCAGATCCAGCATAAAAAGAGCGAGAAAACGAAGAAGGACTGAGGCCATGAGGATCGCGTTCATCGGCCACAAACGCATTCCGTCTCGAGAAGGTGGCATCGAGATTGTTGTGGACGAACTGGCTACACGTATGGCTGCACGCGGGGAGCAGGTCGTGGTGTACAACCGCAAAGGCCACAACGTGGCCGGCGAGGAGTTCGACAACCAGTCGAGCACCAGCGACAAGCCGTATATGTACCGGGGAGTGAAGGTCATTCCCGTCACGACCATCGACGCCAAGGGACTGGCCGCCCTCACGTCCTCGTTCTTCGCCACGTTGAAGGCGATCAAGGCCCGTCCGGATGTGATTCATTACCACGCGGAGGGACCATGTGTGCCGTTGCGTCTGGCGCATTGGGCCGGCATCCGTACGGTCGCCACGATTCACGGTCTGGATTGGCAGCGTGCGAAGTGGGGCAGGTTCGCCTCCATGTATCTGAAGCTTGGTGAACGCACTGCCGCGAAATGTGCGGACGAGGTAATCGTGCTGAGCCGTGGTGTGCAGCAGTATTTCAAAGACACATACGGGCGGGAGACACGTTTCATTCCCAACGGCATTGCGCCGGTAGAATCCGTTTCTCCTGACGTGATTGCTGACAAGTGGAGTCTGGAGAAGGATTCCTACATTCTGTTCTTGGGACGCATCGTACCGGAAAAGGGCGTGCATTACCTCATCGAAGCGTTCAAGCGATTAGACACTGACAAGAAGCTCGTGATCGCGGGCGGCGCATCGGATTCCGCCGAATACTACGAGTCGATTAAGCAGGCCGCTACCGGAGATCAGCGCATTATTCTGACCGGGTTTATTGAAGGACGTGAACTCGAAGAACTGTATAGCAACGCATACATATATGTATTGCCCAGTGATTTGGAAGGTATGCCAATGAGCCTATTGGAGGCATTGGCTTACGGCTGCTGCTGCCTGACCTCCAATATCGCTGAATGTGCTGATGTGCTGTGTGATGAGTCCGGAATGATGCATGGAGTCACGTTCCGACATGGCGATGTGAACGATTTGGCCGACAAACTCGGTGAGTTGCTCGTAGACGTGGGTAAGGTACGAAAAATCAAGACCGGCGCGGCCGGCTATATCACTGGCCGCTATAGCTGGGACAAGGTTGTTCAAGCGACCCTCAAGCTCTACCGAGGAGCAGATAAATGAGGATTTTACTGGTCAACAAATATTTCTACCGCAAAGGCGGTGCTGAAACATATTTCTTCGCGCTTGCGGAGGGATTGAAAGCACTCGGCCATGAGGTTGCGTTCTTCGCCATGCAGCACCCAAACAATGAGCCGAGTTATTGGAGCAAGTATTTCGTATCCGAAAAGGACTACGTCGGCAAGATTTCCGCGTTCAAAAAAGTGAAGGAAGCGGCGACGTTGGTGTATTCCTTCGAAGCGAAGCGCAAGTTTGAGGCGCTGCTCGAAGAATTCCAGCCAGACATTATTCATATAAATAATGTGCATCGCCAGCTCACTTTGTCGATTCTGGATGCGCCTTATTTGAAGAAGCACCGTGTTCCGGTGGTGTATACAGCGCACGACTATATTCTGCTGTGCCCGGCTTACACGATGGTGGACGGTTCCGGCAAGGTTTGCGACGATTGCCTTGACTGTCACTTCTTCCATGCGGTGAAGAAAACTTGTGTGAAAGGATCGAAAGCGAAGAGTGGTCTGGCGTTCCTTGAAGCGGAATTCCTGAAGAACCATCATTCCTACGACAAGATCGACAAAATCATCGCCCCCAGTGAATTCATGAAGCACAAGCTGGATGAGGGTGGATATGCCGGCAGAACCGTGGCCATGCAGAACTTCCTGACCACCAGCCAAATGGACATGGCGCATAAGGTAGCCAACACGAATAAGTTCAATACCGTTGAGCCGTATTTCTTGTTCTTTGGTCGACTTTCCAAAGAAAAAAGGACATCCTTACATTGGTGAGGGCGTTCCTGCGGGCTGCAGGCTTGATGAATAGTGGGGTTGCAGGCAGCAAACTCCTCCCAGCCAATTGGACCTTGCATATCGTCGGCGATGGTCCTGAGCGCCAGGCTATCGAAAATCTCATCAAATCAGCCGGCCCTGAAGCTGAACGCCGTATCAAACTCCTTGGCTACAAGACCGGAGAGGATCTTCAGCGCGAGGTTGGCAATGCTCGCTTCAGCGTGCTGTGCTCCGAATGGCGGGAGAACATGCCTTATTCAGGTTTGGAATCCCTGGCAGCGCAGACTCCAATAATCGGCGCGAATATCGGAGGAATTCCCGAGCTTGTGGTGGAAGGGAAAACCGGATTCAGGTTTGAATCCGGGCAGTTAGATGATTTGGCAAACCATCTATTGCAAGCGTCAGCACTCAATGGTGATGAATATGCAGTCATGCAACAGGAATGCGGCGACTATATCAATCGCAGAGCTCAACAAAGCCTTTATATCCGTTCTCTTGGGGAACTATACATGCGCTGTTTGCAGATTCCAACCCAGCAAAGGGATGTCGAGGAGGAGAAATGAAGAACACAATTGATTTGCATAATGCCGCTGTACTGGTCACTGGCGCTGCGGGATTCATCGGCTCGAATCTTGCAAAGCAACTGCTTGATTCTATTGAAGGGATTCATGTTATCGGTTTCGATAATGTAAATGATTATTACGATGTGCGTCTTAAGGAATATCGCCTTAACCAGCTCTCTCATTATGAAGGGTTCACTTTCATCAAAGCTGATTTGGCAGATAAAGACGCAGTAAATGATGTATTCGAGCAATACCGCCCTACCGTTGTGGTGAATCTTGCCGCTCAAGCTGGCGTGCGATATTCCATCACGCATCCTGATGCTTATATTCAGTCGAATCTGATTGGTTTTTATAACATTCTTGAGGCTTGCCGCCATCATCCGGTGGATCATCTTGTGTATGCATCTAGCTCCTCCGTATATGGGTCCAATAAGAAGGTTCCATATTCCACGGATGACAAGGTAGATAATCCAGTGAGCCTATACGCTGCTACGAAAAAGTCTGATGAGCTGTTGGCACATGCCTACTCAAAGCTGTATGACATTCCTTCTACAGGCCTGCGTTTCTTTACCGTGTATGGACCTGCCGGACGCCCTGATATGGCGTATTTTGGTTTCACCAATAAGCTTCGTGCAGGAGAAACAATCAAGATTTTCAACTATGGCAATTGCCGACGTGACTTTACCTATGTTGATGACATTGTTGAGGGCATCCTGCGCGTGATGCAAGGTGCGCCTTCGAAGCAGACAGGAGAAGATGGTCTGCCGGTTCCGCCTTATGCGGTGTACAACATCGGTAACGGGCATCCGGAAAACCTGCTCGAATTCGTCACTATTCTGCAGGAGGAGCTTCTACGAGCCAAAGTGCTTCCTGCAGATTACGACTTCGAATCTCATAAAGAGCTGGTTCCCATGCAACCAGGCGATGTGCCGGTCACGTATGCGGATACTGCGGCCTTAGAACGCGATTTTGGCTATAAACCTTCAACTCCGCTGTGTGAAGGCTTGCGTCGATTTGCCGAGTGGTACAAGACCTTCTACCTCGATGACTCTGATAAATAGGGCATTCGATTCACTATTCCAGTCATTCACGTAGTTCATAACACATTTTATCAAGAAGGGATGAAAAAAGAGATGAAGGATTTTGATTCATTGAAGATTGCCGTTGCTGGTACCGGTTACGTTGGCTTGAGCTTGGCTACGCTTTTGGCGCAGCATCATCAGGTTACCGCGGTGGATATTGTTCCTGCGAAGGTCGACATGATCAACGCCCGTAAGTCCCCGATCCAGGACGATTACATCGAGAAGTACTTTGCGGAGAAGGAGTTGGACCTCACTGCCACGCTGGATGGTGAAAGCGCATACCGCGACGCCGATTTCGTGATCATCGCGACTCCCACCAACTACGACAGCACGAAGAACTTTTTCGACACCTCTGCGGTGGAGGCCGTCATCAACCTGGTGATGAAGGTGAATCCGGGCGCGATCATGGTTATCAAGTCCACCATCCCGGTCGGTTACACCAAGTCGATTCGTGAGAAGACCGGTTCCAGGAACATCATCTTCAGCCCGGAGTTCCTGCGCGAATCCAAGGCACTGTACGACAACCTGTACCCGAGCCGCATCGTGGTCGGCACCGACCCGGAGGACCGGCATCTCGTCGAGGCGGCCGAGACGTTCGCCAAGCTGCTGCAGCAGGGGGCCATCGAGGAGAACATCCACACGCTGCTCATGGGCTTCACCGAGGCCCGAGGCCCGTGAAGCTGTTCGCCAACACGTATCTGGCACTGCGCGTCTCCTACTTCAACGAGCTCGACACCTACGCCGAGTCGAAGGGCCTGAACACGCGCGAGATCATCGACGGCGTGTGCCTCGACCCGCGCATCGGCACGCATTACAACAACCCGAGCTTCGGCTACGGCGGCTACTGCCTGCCGAAGGACACCAAGCAGCTGCTCGCCAACTACCAGGACGTGCCGGAGAACCTCATCCAGGCGATCGTGGATTCGAACACCACCCGTAAAGACTTCATCGCCGACCGCGTACTCGAGCTTGCTGGTGCCTATGGCCCCAACAGCGAATGGGATGCCAGCAAGGAACATGAGACCGTGGTTGGTGTGTATCGCTTGACCATGAAGTCCAACTCCGACAACTTCCGCCAGAGCTCCATTCAGGGTGTGATGAAGCGCATCAAGGCCAAGGGTGCGACGGTTATCATCTATGAACCCACGCTCGAAAACGGCTCTACCTTCTTTGGCTCCGAAGTGGTCAACGACCTTGATGAGTTCAAGAAGCGCTCGCACTCCATTGTCGCGAACCGTTATGACTCTTGCCTCGATGACGTAAAGGACAAGGTCTACACCCGTGACCTGTTCCGCAGGGACTAAACAGCACATATACCAATATAAGCAAGGACGTATCGATATGGGTGAGAGTATATGTTTCGTTATGCCAACTATGGACGGTGGCGGTGCCGAACGAGTGGTCTCTATTCTCTCTGGCGAATTCGCTCGTAGTGGATGTGATGTGACGTTGTTCTTAACTAACAGCACTCATACCGCGTATGCTTTGGACAAGCGCGTCCATGTCGATACATCCTGCGCGGAAAGCAACCCGAATTTCCTTGATCAGATTAAAGCTATTCGGGCGAAGATGAGAGCGATGCCGAATACGGTATTTATTTCCTTCATGGATAATCAAAATTTGTTCACTCTAATAGCGGGAATTGGTATGCGGAACCGCATAATTATCTCCCAACGTAATGATCCACACCGTGCTTTTGGAAAGCGTCGGCTGGTTGCGGCTATTCATCCGTGGCTATACGCTCTTGCGGACTGCGTGGTATTCCAAACACAGGATGCACTTGAGTATTACCCCAAATATGCAGCTGGTAAGTACCGTGTGATTCTTAATCCTCTCAATGATAGCATGCTGCCACGCTATGAAGGTGAACGATCCAAGCGAGTGGTTACCGTTTGTCGTTTGAATGATCAGAAGAATTTGCCGCTCGCCATTGATGCGTTTGCAGAATTCCGCACACGGTTCCGCGACTATACCTTCGAGATTTACGGCGAAGGCGCACTGGAAAATGATCTAAAGCGTTATGCAGTTTCCCGAGGGGTTGGCGATAGCGTTCATTTCTGCGGCTTCCGGAAGGATGTTCATGCCTGCATTCTCGATGCCGCCATATTTGTTATTTCCTCGGATTTTGAGGGACTCTCGAATTCAATGATTGAAGCTATTGCGTTGGGAATTCCGACGATTGCTACGGACTGCCCAATCGGTGGGGCCCGCATGGTCATTGACAATGGCGTAAATGGATATCTTGTTCCGGTTCGGAACAAGGAGCGCATGGTTACGGCTATGTGCAGTATTGCAGGCGATACCGGTGTGCAGGAACGCTTTAGCAAAGCTGGCGTGCGGTTGCGTGAACGTTTGTCGGTTGACTCTATTTCGAAGCAGTGGCTTTCGGCCATTAAAGAGAAATAAGACATCAAGAATATCAAGGAGAAAATCATGAAGATTTTGGTTACCGGTGCTAATGGATATTTAGGGCGCGGTGTGGTTGATGAGTTGCTTAAGCGTGGAAACGAGGTAATCGCCACAGACTTCGCCTGTGACCATGTGAATTCTGCGGCTCATTGCGTGCCCGGAGACATCTTCTCGATCGAAGATCCCTATACGTACTTCGGCGAGCCCGATGTGGTGTTACATCTGGCTTGGCGCGATGGTTTTGTACACAATTCGAATGCGCACTTTGAGGATTTGCCTAAGCATGTTGCATTCCTGAAAAAACTGTGCGAATCCGGAATCCAGCAAGTGGCATGCATGGGATCGATGCATGAAATCGGATTCCATGAAGGCAGCATCAACGCTCACACCCCATGCTGGCCGATGAGCATGTATGGAATCGCCAAGGATGCGCTCCGTAACGCATTGCAGACCATAGCGTTGCAGAACAAAGTAAAGTTCCAGTGGCTTCGTGGATATTATATCGTCAGCGATACACAATATGGCAGCTCCATTTTTCTCAAAAATAGTTGCGGCGGAGATCGAAGGCAAGAAAGAGTTCCCGTTCACCACAGGTCAGAACCAGTATGATTTTCTAGATTATCCCGATTTCTGTCATCAAGTTGCCGCGGCGGTGAATCAGGATGAAGTGTTGGGGATTATCAATATCTGTTCTGGTAAGCCCGAAAAACTTGCTGATAGGGTGGAACGGTTTATTGCCGAGAATGGGTTCTCCATCAAATTGAAATATGATGCATTCCCTGATCGGCCCTATGATTCCAAAGCCGTGTGGGGCGATGCTTCGAAGATTACCCGAATCCTCGATACAGAACATTGATTTTCCATTTTTTCGCAAAGGACTGAGGATGACAATGGGTACTTTGCTCGAGCAGGATAAGTATCGATACGCCGTTGAGAAAATGCCTAGATTCCAGCGGTTATTTCGTTGTTGCCAAGAGTGCAGGTTCAAGCCTATGCAGTTGGTGTATCGACTGCTGTTTCGCTGGTGCCGTCAGAGGAATTTCATCGAGTTAAGCCATCAAACGGTTATCGGTGGTGGCCTGTATATCGGACATCCTTATTGCATCACCATCAATCCTCAAGCCGTTATTGGGCGGAATGTCAATATCCATCGAGGGGTTGTTATTGGCCAGGAGAATCGTGGAAAGAGAAAAGGTGCTCCAACGCTTGGTGATGACATTTGGATTGGAATCAATGCGTCAATAGTGGGAGGAGTGAAGGTCGGGAACGACGTAATGATTGCTCCTGGGGCCTTTGTGAATCGCGACGTGCCAAGTCACTCGGTAGTTATTGGCAATCCTTGCATTATCAAGCATAAGGATCATGCCACCGAGGGATATATCAATCATAAAAGTCAGTGACGTGGTATTGCAAAAAAGCAGGGAATGAAATGGGAGCTCACAATAGCATTAGACGCTATCTTCACCGCATTGGTGAGGAAATACGATCTACGGCGGAAATAGCGAAATTGACTTCATGGCCGGCTGCAGTGGAAACGCTTATTGCTAAGGCGGATATCCAAAATTATGTGCCGTAATGGGTATAATGAGCGTCATTATGAGTCATTAATCGCCGATTCATCATTGTTCAAATTGACATGGAAGCAAGAGTTTCCCATCGAAATCAATGGTGTCGAAACTTATTATGGAAAATTGCTCAACGGCAATTTGCGTCGAAATTAGTTTTTCCAGAGGTTTTAATGATTCGCATAACGAAGACCAAAACATTCCAGTACGCGTGGCTGTACCTTATGTTACTGATTCCGGGCAGCTGCGCGATGTCACGCTATCTGAATACCACATTGGTGTATGGCGTGATTATTGCTATATATGCCCTGCTTGCGTTGTTGAGCGCCAAATATAGGAATGTTTATGTGCTGTCGTTTTGCCTTTTGCTTGCATTGGCAACGATTGTCATCCGATTGAAAACAGGAGGTGTGGGGCCCCTAACTTTTCTTTCCAACGCAGCGATGCTGGTTGTCACCTATATCGCAATGACTATTGATCGGAGAATGTTTCTTACCCGATTCATAAGAATTGTTTGTTTCTTTGGCATCATCAGTGTGCTATTTTGGGCGGCGTTTTGCATTAACCCTTCGCTGGTGAATGCATGGCCTGCAACATCATTCTGGACGCAGAACTTGGGAACGGGTCAATGGGCCACTGTGCTTCATGGAAAAGGACTCTGGCTTTACTCGTATCTTGAAATACACGCAACCCGTAATTGTGGTTTCTACACTGAGCCTGGCGTGTATCAGATTGTACTCAATGCTGCTTTATTCGTCCTGTTATTTTGGAAAAAGAAATTATATTTTGGTAACGAGAAGCAATATCGTACGGCGACCGTCATCGTCTTGCTCACACTGATTACTTGCCAGTCGACGACCGGTTATCTTTCTATGATGGTCATTTTGTTGTGCTTCTTCTTTATGCGTGTCAGAGAGCGAGACATACGTATGCTGAAGCAAAAGATTGCAGTGCTAGTGGTCGCCATCACGGCGGTGCTGATCACTGACTACTGGCTTCGCGGGGAAGAGAGTCTCCTTTATGTTCAAGTGCTGAACAAACTATTTGGTGGAGACATTGGCGCTGGTATCAATTTAGAGGATAGCACGGGACAATATCGTTGGATTACAGTGATGGCTAGTTTGAAGGCTCTTTCCATGGACCCGTTCGGTATCGGTTATGACGCATTCTATGCGATACGAGACTCATTTGACCCAGCTGCAGTTGCCGCTAGCATTGCGACCTATGCCGCAGTGTATGGAGTGATTTTCTGGCTGGCGATGATGATTATGATTTTCTATCCAATGATTCGACGGGAACCAAAGAAAATACTTATTGCCGTATTTGCTTTTATGTTTATCAATTCCACGGTTAGCGAGACGTATTTGTTCTATCCGGGTCTCATGATGTTCCCGATTTATCTCAGCTCCTATTTCACACATAAGCAGTCCAGTGTCGTTGGACATGCGATTGCTACACATAATCCTCGCCGTTCGCTAATGGTTTCCAATCTGATGAATGCTAAAGAGGTGATGTAATGGAACGGACTCTGCTACTTGTTCCCAGCGGCAGCTTCTATTATTTCAATAGTATGCAACTTCCTGATGTGGTGGTTTTCCTGTGTTCCGCGAAGTTCATGGCGCGTCCGAAATGGTTTGGAAAGCAATGAGGAAGCTGAGGCTTGCTGCCAGCTCGCTGTTCTATACTGATTGGTACAAGGATTTGCAGTCGTTTTCCAAGATCATTGTTTTTGATCTTACGGTATGGCTGGATCCGGCGTTATTGCGCAACATTAATAGACATAAAAATCCTGACGCGAAATGTTATCTATATTCCTGGAATATTGTTCGCGACAAGCAGGTTGTCCTTGGCCATCTTGCAGCGTGCAGGAAGTATGGTTTCTCATATTATTCGTATGACGAAAATGACTGCAAGCAATATGGATTCCGCTTCAACACCATCATGTATGACGAGAACTTGCGTCTCCCGGAGCGTGCTCTGACGTCAGATATCCTGTTTCTTGGTTTTCTCAAGGATCGCAAGGCAAAAATGCTTGCTTTGCATCAAATTATCTCCGATGCTGGCATGAAACCGGAATTCGTAATTGTTGAAAACGGTAATCAGCATGAAGATTTGCCATTCACCATTAGGCACTCATATGTTAATTATGCGGATTATCTCGATATGGTTTCGCAAAGCAAGGCGATTTTGGATATCACGCAGCAAGGTCAGAACGGATTCTCTATGCGCGTGATGGAATCCATTTTCCTCAACAAGAAACTCGTTTCGACTAACATGGCTCTATTGTCAGCGAATTTTTATGATCCCAATAATATTCTGGTCATTGATTTGCAGAACCCTGATGAAGAAGAGCTTACCGTGTTCCTGCGTTCCGAGTTTCACCCATATTCTCAAGAGACAAGACACTACTATTCCGTCGGCTCATGGATCAATCGTTTCCAACAATGATGGTGCAGACGCATAATGGCAAAACACAATCAAAAAAACATTTTTGGAATAAGCGGCCATCCGAAGGTATGAAATCGGCGGTAGCATACACATTCGCATCGCTGTTTTCTAAAGGTTTGGCCTTTGTTACTGTGCCAATTTTTACCCGAATCATGTCAACTTCTGAGATGGGCACAGTCAATCTGTACAATTCTTGGCAGTCGATACTGACGGTCGTGGCGACGCTCTCGTTGACTTACGGCGGATATATGGTCGCGTTGAAGGAATATGAGCATGAGCGCGATAGGTACGAATCTTCAGTGCTGACGCTCACGACGTTCACATCAATCGTATTCTTTGCCGTATATTCCGTTGCTCCCAATTTTTGGAGTCGCATACTTGGCCTAGACAAATCGCTGTTGCTGCTGATGCTAGTTGGTTTCCTATTGCTGCCGGCTACGGAGTTCTGGCTGGCAAGACAGCGTTACGAGTATAAGTACAAGGCAGCAACACTGGTGACGATTGGCTCCGCAATTGTGGCATCAGCACTTTCCACTGTCGCTGTATTGTATATGCGAGGAAGCGGAAAGCGGCGAAGGACGATTGTTCGCGAATTATGCCGTGCTATATGCTGTTGCTCTTGTGCTATGGGTATACATCATGGTGCGAGGGCGCAAGTTCATTTCCATGCGGTATTGGAAATTCTCACTTGCTCTGAGTGTGCCTCTTATTGCGAATCAGTTCGCCACGCAGATTCTGAATAATTCCGGTCGCGTGATGATTGGTTGGTTCGTTGATAATTCCGCTGTGGGCATTTATGGCACACTTTCCTCGGTGAGTACCATTTCCGCAATCGTATGGTCGGCAATTAATTCTTCGTTTGTCCCATTCCTCTATCGGAATATTAATGATTCCGAAGGCAAGAAAAGAGTTCGGAGCCTCGCTTCGATTCTGCTGCTCATCTATGCTGCGGTATGCGTATTGATGACTTTCCTAGCTCCTGAGGTGGTCAAGATAATCGCAACTGACGAATATATGGCAGCGATTTACATCATGCCGCCAATTTCTGCAGCCATTTTCCAGAACGCTATTTCCAATATGTATGCAAACGTGTTGTTGTATCACAAAAAATCTTCATACATAATGATTGCCTCTATTTGTGGTGCGGTACTGAATATTGTACTGAATGCAGTGCTGATTCCTCTATTTGGATATCAGGCAGCGGCCTATTCGATGTTGACTGCATTCGTATTCTTGTCGTATGTGCAAATGCGTGTGTCCAAAAAACTGCACTTCACTATCACGGGAACCAAGGAAACCGTATATGATGACAAAGCCATTATCGGTATACAATGGCTGGTAATTGTGCTTTCCGCCATTGCGATTCCTCTATATCACTTCACGATTATTCGTTATATAGCAGCATTTGTCCTGATGATTGTCTCCTTCTTCCTCTACAAAAGAGCAAAATATCTGTCTGATATAG
>ENA-OQOA01000543-OQOA01000543.1-human-gut-metagenome-genome-assembly--contig:-NODE-543-length-15798-cov-3.374577_pt1 | contig 15798 bp, 15 predicted proteins | sample MGYA00242633_ERZ504888 | MGnify/ENA primary metagenome ERZ504888 (study PRJEB26092, sample SAMD00036372) | human gut metagenome | host: Homo sapiens | study: EMG produced TPA metagenomics assembly of... | reverse complement strand
TGAAAGAAGAAACGAGATGAATGCGATGGTAATTTACCGGTGTGTTCGTTTATCATTGATTATCAGTACTTCTCGGAAGCTGTGTGCAAATTGTGTGCAATGAACTTTTGTGTGCAAGAAAAAAGCCGCTACAAATCTCTTTGTAACGGCTTGATTTCCTTGTTTTATGCTTTGTGGACCAGCCTGGGCTTGAACCAGGGACCTCCAGATTATGAGTCTGTTGCTCTAACCAACTGAGCTACAAGTCCGTGCTCACAATTTCTGTTAGCAGTTGCAAAAGTAGTATATTCTCCTGAAACTTGCAAGATTTAGCGCCCAAATTTTGATAAAAAGATTTAATTCCCTAATTCGTAAGGATATAAATTGTATTTTTGTGCTCCATTAATTAATTCTGCAAAGCCATATGGCACAAAAAAAACAGGAAACAGCCCTAACAGGGCTTTCGGACAAAGAAGTCCTTATCAGTAGGGAGAAACATGGGACTAACCTCCTGACACCTCCCAAACGTCCCTCCATGTGGAAACTTTATCTGGAAAAGTTCCGCGACCCGGTTATACGTATTCTTTTAGTCGCAGCATTCTTTTCTTTAGTGATTTCCATTATTGAAAATGAGTATGCGGAAACAATCGGTATTTTCTTTGCTATCTTTCTGGCAACTGGTATCGGATTCTACTTTGAATACGACGCAAACAAGAAGTTCGACTTACTGAATGCTGTAGGTGAAGAAACACCAGTCACAGTTATCAGAAATGGGAAAGTACGGGAAATTCCTCGTAAAGAGATTGTAGTGGGTGATATTGTAGTGCTGAATACAGGTGAAGAGATCCCTGCCGACGGAATCTTGCTGGAAGCTATTTCCCTGCAAGTGAATGAATCCAATTTGACAGGAGAATTGATGGTCAACAAAACTATCAATGAAGAACTATTTGATGAAGAGGCCACTTACCCCAGCAATGAGGTGATGCGTGGCACCACAGTGGTTGACGGACATGGAATAATGAAGGTAGAACGTGTGGGAGATTCCACCGAAATAGGAAAAGTAGCACGTCAGGCTACCGAACAAAGTGAAGAAGAAACTCCATTGAATATCCAATTAACCAAATTGGCCGGTTTCATCGGAAAAATTGGTTTTACTATCGCCACGCTCACCTTTATTGTTTTTACAGCAAAAGATCTTTACTCCTACCTCAACGTAAATGAAATAACTGACTGGCATGGGTGGATGGCAATTGCCCGCATTGTACTGAAATACTTCATGATGGCTGTCACTTTAATTGTAGTAGCCGTTCCTGAAGGCTTACCGATGAGTGTCACTTTAAGTCTTGCACTGAATATGCGCCGTATGCTGAAAACCAATAACTTGGTACGTAAAATGCATGCTTGCGAAACAATGGGTGCCATTACTGTGATTTGTACCGACAAGACAGGTACATTGACACAAAACCTGATGCAGGTACATGAAGCGAAGCTTGATGCTACCAAAGCAGATTTAATAGCCGAAGGTATCAGTGCCAACTCTACAGCTTTCCTTGAAGAAACAGGAGAAAGCAAAAAACCATCCGGAGTGGGTAACCCTACTGAAATAGCCTTATTGCTTTGGCTAAATGAACAAGGCAAGAACTATTTGGAACTACGTGAAAATGCAAAAGTAATCAATCAACTTACTTTCTCTACAGAACGTAAGTACATGGCTACATTAGTAGATTCACCTATTCAACAGAAAAAGGTACTCTATATAAAAGGAGCTCCCGAAATTGTAATGGGAAAATGTAACCTCTCTCCTGAGGAACTGACTCATTACAATGCCGATTTGCTGGCCTACCAGAACAAGGCAATGCGTACCTTAGGGTTGGCTTACAAATTTATTCCTGAAAACTCCGGCAATGATTGTGCCGAACTTGTCAATGAAGGAAATATGATTTTCCTAGGTATCGTAGCTATCAGCGACCCTATTCGTCCAGATGTACCGGAAGCCGTACAAAAATGTCAATCGGCAGGTATCGGTGTGAAAATTGTTACAGGAGACACTCCGGGAACAGCTACTGAAATTGCTCGCCAAATAGGGCTATGGAAACCTGAAGATACAGACCGGAACCGCATAACAGGGGTAGAATTCGCCGCATTAAGCGATGAAGAAGCTTTGGACCGCGTACTTGACTTGAAAGTTATGAGTCGTGCACGTCCTATGGACAAGCAACGTTTGGTCCAACTATTGCAACAAAAAGGAGCCGTAGTAGCAGTAACCGGAGACGGAACAAACGATGCCCCGGCACTGAATCATGCTCAAGTAGGTCTTTCCATGGGAACCGGTACATCAGTGGCCAAAGAAGCAAGTGATATCACCCTACTGGATGACTCGTTCCATAGTATTGCCACCGCAGTAATGTGGGGACGCTCTCTTTATAAAAACATTCAGCGCTTCATCGTATTCCAGCTGACTATCAACGTGGTCGCTTTAGCCAGTGTTTTATTAGGAGCTTTCTTTGGTACAGAACTACCATTAACAGTAACACAGATGCTTTGGGTAAATCTTATCATGGATACTTTTGCCGCCATGGCTTTGGCATCTATCCCCCCCAGTGCCGATGTCATGAATGAAAAGCCACGCAAGACCGACGACTTCATCATCACTAAGGTCATGCGCAAAAATATACTAGGCGTAGGCTTCTGTTTCCTTGCTATACTGATGACATTAATTGTCATTATCAAACAGATGCCAGCAGATTTAGTAGGACAAGCTTTAACACAATTTTTTCACAATCTTCGTGATGCTACAATTCTGGAATCTGTTCAACGCCAGTGTTTTCGGGACCAACCATTCTGTATTTAAGGATTCCCGTCATGCATTGGGTATGCTGAGTGTAGCTATCATTATTTTGGTCGGACAAATTCTGATTGTCGAATTCGGAGGTAAAGTATTCCGTACCGAACCTATGGATTTTATTACTTGGATTTATATTATCGCAGGAACGTCATTCGTATTGTGGATTGGTGAAATTCACCGTTGGATAAACGATACAGAGAAAACTAGAAAGAGAATTAAGCACATAAAGAGTTATGGACAGTAAGATTAAAAATGTCGTTTTTGATTTAGGAGGAGTATTAATAAATCTGGATTTTGACAATTGCCTGAATGTTTTTCGCAAAGCAGGATTCCAAGATATCGAGAAACAGGTATGCCAGTTCAAGGGGAAAGGTTTCTTTTCCCTATTTGAATTAGGTGAGATCAGTCCGGAAGAATTCCGGTCAGCCATTCGCAAGGAGGCCAGCGAATCGCTGACCGACCGTAAAATTGATGATATGTGGAACCTGATGCTACTTGATATTCCTCGTGAGAAGCTGGACTTATTACTAGAATTGCGCGAACACTATATGGTTTATCTGCTTAGTAATACTAATCGGATACATTGGGAGTATGCCTGCGAGCAGATGTTCAGTTATCGAGGTTTCCGCGTAAATGATTTTTTTGAAGATACTTTTCTGTCTTTCGAGATGCATAAAGCCAAGCCTGAAAAAAACATTTATGAGCAAATGATGAAAGAGGCAAACATCCTGCCTGAAGAAACGTTCTTTATAGACGACTCGGAAGCTAATTGCCAGGCAGCTATGTCACTTGGTATACAATCCCATCACTATCATATTGGAGAAAATTTAAGTTCACTTTTTGAATAATGGAAATAATATCAGATATAAACCATCAAGCATTACCCCCTTCAGTTGCCACTATCGGCTTCTTTGACGGGGTGCATCGTGGACACCGCTTTCTTATCAATCAAGTAAAAGAGGTCGCAGACAAGGATGGATTATATTCTGCATTGGTCACTTTTCCTATGCATCCCAGACAAGTGATACAAACCACTTATCATCCACAACTGCTCTCTTCACCCAAGGAGAAACTTGAGTTACTGGAAACAACGCAAGTAGATTACTGCCTCCTTCTTCCTTTTACACAAGAACTTTCGCTGCTTTCGGCCCGGGAATTCATGCAGTTACTACGTAACAAATTCAATATTCACACCTTAGTTATAGGCTATGACCATCGTTTCGGCCACAACCGCAGTGAAAGTTTTGAAGATTATTGCCGTTATGGCGAGGAATTAAATATATATATGGTACGCGCGCGAGCTTATACAGACGGAGAGGATAAAATCAGCTCCTCAGTCATCCGTCAGCTGTTAAAAGAAGGCAAAGTAAGTCAGGCTGCCCAATTTCTAGGGTACAACTATTATCTGGATGGAACGGTGGTAGATGGCTACAAAGTAGGCAGAAAAATAGGGTTCCCCACAGCTAACTTGCAAGTGGATTGTAGCGACAAATTAATTCCCTCGGAAGGTGTTTATGCAGTATACGTGTATGTGGAGGGGAAAAAAATGGGCAGGAATGTTGAACATAGGACACCGCCCTACTATCAATAATGGCAACAATGTAAGTATCGAGGTAAACATCCTCAATTTCTCGGAGGATATCTACCACAAAGAAATGCGCATAGAGTTCGTAAAGTATCTTCGCCCTGAAGAAAAATATGGCACAATAGACGAGCTCATCGCCCAAATGCACAAAGACAGGGAGAAAACCGCTAAAATTCTTCTTTAATATGACGGAAAAAAGCAAGTGCACTTACTTTTCTGAAAGAAATATATAAAATGGTTTTCTTCCCGAAAGATGCAACCTCCCCTTCCACCCTCTCTCTTCTCGCATAAAAAACGTTTCTTCATTCATTTTTGTCTTATAAAGTATGATAAAGGATATATTTTTATCGTTTTTCGATAATTTTTTCTTGTTTTTCTTTTGTAGTATCAAAATAAGATGTACATTTGCATATCGATAAACGATAAATGAATATCGAAAAACAAGAAAGAACAAACACAAACATTTAAAACACAAAGTAAAATGAAAAAGTCAGTATTTAAATCAGGTTTAGTAGCAGCAATCGCAGTAGTAATGATGAGTTGTACAACAACAGCAAACGCACAAACAGGAAACACGAAGTACATCTACGGTCAAGACGGCACAAGCACAACAGTGTATACACTGAATGAAGACGGCAAAACATTGACACGCAAATTGAAGTATGAGTACAAACACGATGAAAATGGTCAGGTAATTGAGAAAAAAGCCTATCGCTGGGATGCTTATCGGGAACTGTGGAAACCGGCTTATTTACTTACAGTAACTCCCGGAGCGTATGAAACCAAACTCAACTATGCCGAATGGAACGTCAAGGAAAGCGCCTTCAACAACAACAAACAACAAAGTATTTACCGTGAAGACAGCAACATAAATTTGCTGGCCGACACACAAGACAAGAAATAATGGAAGCACAAACTCAAAAGAACAGTATAACCAACCGATGGCAAACCATCGGAGTGTGTACTGGAATGATTATCGGATTTGTATATCCATCAATCGGTCTAGCTCTGGGTATGCTCATGGGAATAGTTTTTGGAAAACTCATTCTGGTTGAAATTCCATTAAATACTCCTCTGGCACAAAGAGCACAACAAAAGTCCGAGATTATCTTTCTTTTAATATTATTCATCCTATTCATTGAACATTGGTACGTTCCTTGTAAACAAGCCATTGCAAATTTAATAAACTGATAAAATAACAACTTTAAAATACATCAAGATGAAAACATTAAAACACATTTTAGCCGCAACAACCTTACTGGTAACACTCGGTTTCGCCTCCGAAGCCAATGCACAAGTTCCTTTAGAAAACTTCTTCAAGAATCCTGAAAAAGCGGGATACCAAATCTCACCGGATGGCAAATACTTCTCATATATGGCTCCGTATGAAAACCGCCTGAACTTATTCGTACAAGAAGTCGGTTCAGACAAAGCAACCCGAATCACTTCAGAAACGGTACGGGACCTTGCAGGAAGCATGTGGGCAAACGGTCATCGGATACTTTATATAAAAGATACTGCCGGCGATGAAAACTTTCAGCTCTACGGAGTCAATGTAGACGGTACTGACCCCAAAGCATATACCGCATTCCCCAAGGTAAGGACAACTATCATTGATCCGTTGGAAAATATCGACTCACTGGTCATCATCGGTCTGAACAAGCGTAATCCACAAGTATTTGATCCTTATCGCTTGAATCTCAATAACGGTGAACTGACCCAATTAGCTGAGAACCCCGGAAACATACAAGGATGGATGACTGACCACAACGGAAAACTGCGTGTAGCCTTAGCTATTGTAGACGGAGTAAATACCCAAATTCTCTATCGCGAAACGGAAGAGCAGCCCTTCCGTCCGGTACTAACTACCAATTTCAAGGAAACGGTAAGCTTTGCCACCTTCACCCCCGACAATAAAATGGTTTATGCCCTGACCAACATCGGACGGGACAAGACCGCCCTCGTCCTAATGGATCCGGCTACCTGTGAGGAAAAAGAAGTACTTTACACCAATGATAAATATGATATCTCCGGATTGGGCTATTCTGAACTGAAAAAGAAATTAATCTCCGTATCCTGTACCGGACACAAAGGTACTATCCGCCATTACTTCGATAAGGACGAAGAAGCTATCCGTACCAAGTTGGAACAGAAACTGGAAGGTTATGATATCAACACCACCAGCGAAGATAAAAGCGAAAATATCCGTATTATTTATGCTGGAGGCGACCGCACTTATGGAACTTATTATACCTATAATGTAAAAGAAGACAAACTGACTAAAATAGCTGACTTGGCTCCCTGGATTAAAGAAGAAGATATGGTTCCGATGCACCCCATTACCTATACCAGCCGGGATGGTCTGACCATTGAAGGATACCTCACTCTCCCGAAAGGATATACCATGGAGAACGCCAAAAATCTGCCTGTAGTAGTCAATCCGCACGGGGGGCCGTGGGCACGTGACAGCTGGGGATATAATCCGGAAGTACAGTTCCTTGCCAACCGTGGCTATGCTGTTCTTCAAATGAACTTCCGAGCCTCAACCGGCTATGGACGCAAATTCACCGAACTGGGCTACAAACAATGGGGACAAACCATGCAGAACGACATCACCGACGGCGTAGAGTGGTTGATAAAAAAGGAATCGCCGACCCGAAACGTGTAGCCATCTACGGTGGAAGCTATGGCGGATATGCAACATTGGCAGGGGTCACCTTTACTCCTGATCTTTATGCATGTGCCATCGACTATGTGGGTGTATCCAACTTATTCACCTTCATGCAGACTATCCCACCCTATTGGAAACCCTTATTGGACATGATGTATGAAATGGTAGGTGATCCTGTGAAAGATAAAGAAATGATGGAAAAATATTCACCTGTATTTCATGTAGGCCAAATCAAAGCTCCTCTCTTTATCGCACAAGGCGCTAACGACCCGCGTGTGAATAAAGCAGAATCCGACCAAATGGTGGAAGCGCTGAAAAAACGCGGTATAGAAGTAGAATACATGGTAAAAGACAACGAAGGACACGGTTTCCATAACGAAGAGAACAAATTCGATTTCTATCGTGCCATGGAGAAATTCCTGGATGCTCACCTGAAAAAATAAATATCATTGAAAGTGTGTCAAAATGATAGGTCGTTTTCATTTTGACACACTTCCAACCTAATAAAATTTTAAACCAATAAACAGATTATTATGGGACGTGCAATTAAATTGATACTTTACTATCTGGCTTATCAATTACTATTCATTTTTCTGGCAACCGGAACCGATGCCACCATTGCTCTTATCGGCGGAGCAGATATTACAGCCAACTTCCGCCCCGGAACAATGGCAATATCCATCGGTATGTTACTCTCCGCATTAGCCATGACATGGCACTTGGTACATTTCCACTATGTCAAGTTCAATAAAGAGAGTATGTATGAAGTTTCAAAAAGAATCATTCTTTTGTGCCTCCCTCTCCTGTTATCCGCACAATTCATAGCAGGAATATTAAATGAAGCGCTCGATCTGACAGACACTAATCAAGAACTATTTATTTCGATGAGCCATAATATATTCGGTGTTCTCAGCATTGCTATCGTCGTCCCTATTTTGGAAGAATTTTTATTTCGTGGAGCTATAGAAGGACATTTACTAAGAAAAGGATGGTCACCTAAATGGGCCATACTGGTTTCCGCACTCATATTCGGGATCATACACGGCAATCCTGCACAAATACCTTTTGCATTTCTCATCGGTCTGCTCTTCGGATGGTTATATTATCGCACCAGAAGTTTAGTTCCAGGTATTGTGGGACACATTATCAACAACTCATTCGGCGCATGGACCATGTTCACAGCCACCCGAGAGGAACTCAGCCAAACGACTATGGAGACCTTGGGCACAACAATCACTTACATTCTCTTAGTACTAGCCATAATCGTTTTTATAGGTATGTATCTCTACCTGAACAAATACTTGCCGAAACCTACCAACATACAAGTCAAAGCTATTAATGAACAAGATATAACCATTTAACAAACACAACCAATCATGAAAAAGAGACTCAATCTTCTCTGTGCCTGCGTACTTATCGGCCTGCTCCTTTCTACTTCCACGGTAATCAGTCTGATGGTTCAAGCCGTCAGTGCCGGGTTTAAAGCCGGATATGAAAGTGTAGAAAAAGGGAAGGAGCTTAACATATCCGACTACAAAATAGTTTGTACGATACCTTCTGACCTATTTGCAGAAACAGGAAGCGTGACAAATCTGAAAAAATTCCTCACAGGCTTCCATCAAACCAATCATAAGTTTGATAGAAGCCCCGACAACAGGAAGCAGCCTATCCCGAACGGCGAATGGAATCACTACCTTAATTTCGGTCCTAGCAAGTATCTTCTGCCTGATACAATTTTTCTATTTGATCCGAAATATCAACCGTGGTGACATTTTCAGTTGGAAGAACGTCAAGTTTCTCCGCAAGCTGGGTGTGTCACTGATACTTCTATTCATTTGTTCTTTTACCACCATCATGATCGGGAACTATGAAGCGGCACAAGTTTTGGAACTCAAGGGATGTGAATACTCTAATATATTTGCGTTTTCCGAACCAACCTTTATATTGGGATTCATCGCATTGCTGGTTGCAGAAGTATTCGCTGTTGGATTGAAAATGAAAGAAGAACAAGATTTAACCATATAAAAATCATACGGTATGAAGAAGTTCAGGATATTAGGTATTATAGCCATTATTGCAATCCTTGCAAATTTCATCGGAGGATTGGATGAAGATTGGAAAGATTTCAAAAAGGGATTTGAAGAAGGACAAAGCGGTGCAACAGAGATGTATGAATCCGGACACCACATGATAACCCGTGTCAAACTAAATGTAAAGCCATTATCTGGAACGACAGTCGATTCACTGAACAACAACCGTGTAGATAGTCCACTTCCTTATACAGTAACTGAAATAGAAACGTATGCCAAGCCATCGGCCTGGTATATCCTTGTCATAGGGTTAGCCATACCCGGACTATTCTTTTTTCTAATCGGTTTTTACTCATTAATCCGGCTGCTCATCTCCATCTCACGCCGCAAAGTATTTACACCAGCCAATGTACTACGCCTACGTTGGTTTGCATATACCAGCGCAAGTTTAAAAATTCTCACAGCCATCGGAGAATGGCTAACAGGAAGCGCAGCTATGAATCAAATTAGCATACCGGGTTACAAAATCATCAGCTATGTTGGTTATTCCCCCGACTGGGTGGCAATAATCCTCCCTATCCTCTTTGCCGAGATATTTGCTATCGGAGTAAAAATGAAAGAGGAACAAGACCTAACCATTTAAAAAGAAAAGTTATGAAAGAAAAGAATACTCTACCCTCAAAAGGGAAAAGCATTTTTATTTAATGCTTTCCTTGACAACCACTCTGTTTGTAAGTTCATTCATCTATTTCCTTGTGTTGCATCCATCGTTGGACAACAAAGCAGTGAGGATATCAATCAACATTGGATGGACTTGCTTCTGTCTGTATGCCTTTAAAAGACTAACACAACGCTACACCTTTTGGTGGCACGCATTAGATGAGAACCCGAATAAATCCCAAAATAACTAACCTATGCCGATTATAGTAAACTTAGATGTAATGATGGCGAAACGAAAGATTTCGCTAGGAGATTTAGCCGAAAAGATAGATCTGACGCCTGCCAACCTCTCCATACTGAAAACCGGGAAGGCAAAAGCCATCCGCTTCTCAACCTTAGAGGCTATCTGCAGGGAACTAGACTGTCAACCTGGAGATATTCTAGAATATAGGGAAGAAGATGAATGATATAAACAGTCACATACACAAACACTCGAACACTATAAAATTCTCTCATCTTCACCCATATCCCCCGCAATGAAGCAATTAAAGATTAATTGCTTCATGCGGAGTCTTTTTATGATGCAGTTATAATAAAGTTTTTAACCAAGATTGATATTTCCTCTTTTTCCACTAGGTGGTTAAACCCCTTTCCACTCTGATATAGCATCTTATTTATCAGTCATTTAAAGCCACGAAGTGGTGCAAAAGAGTTCCCAAAATATCCATTCCATCGTTTTTTCCCTCTTATCACATAGCATCTCATCTATTTTCCTCTTTCTTGTTTACAACCATCCTCATCTGCTTTCGGCTGTTTGCCACGGATATCATCCTTCTGCTTACTCTCATTTTCAACAACAGTAGCTGTATAATGAATCTTGGCAAATCCAGCAATTATTTTTTCTACCGTGGTTTTATCAGCATCATACTTAATAGTAACCGTTTTATCCGCCAAATTTGTTTCAATTTCTTTTATACCCTTCTCAAAACGAATATTGTTCTTAATCTTGCTCTCACAGTTGGCACAGTGCATCTGAGGATCAGTGTTTAAAACTACAATTTTAATGTCTTTTGCAAAGCAAGTGGCAGTAAAGCAGACAGCTGCCATAATAGCGATTAATTTTGTTCTCATAATCCATTTCTATTTGATTATCAATATATTAGTTTCTATCCCAATTAAAGCGAAAACCTACATAATACATCGCTCCGTGTACAGGTCCCCAAATCATGGTTGAATCAAAATTTGTCCCCCAAGGATTCGAAGCTCCTACAATCGGATTCTTTTGCTTAAAGTTCGTCATATTCTCTCCTCCCACATAAATAGACCAATGCCGGAACCAGCGAGTAATCTGAGCACTTAACAATTGATAAGACTGGTATCGGGTATTCCACGAAGGAGCACCGTCCGGCAATGTATAAGGGGAGGGCATTCTACCACCACCATTCATCTGCAAAGTCACATCAAATTGCCATAGGCCCAGTGGTGTTTGGTAAGAAGCAGTCAAAAGTCCCTTATATTTTCCGGTAAGAGGACGCTCCAATAATTTCTTATTATAAGTAGTTTTCACATCTGTCAAGCGATAAGCTGCAGTTAATGTAAAACCCTTAAAAAAAGGATAAGTTGCCTCGGCTTGAAAAGTATGAGAATAAGACTTCCCTTCCAAGTTAGCAAAATGTACAATGTGGGGGTCCGTATCCAAATCAATAATCATTTGACGCCTAAAATCAGTGTAATAGTATTCGGTATTCACATTCAAGGTTTTACCGAATACCGGAATATAAAAATGAAGAGCTGAAACCATAATTCCATGCTTCTTCCTGATCCAAATCATTATCTATCTTTACTTTACGACTGCTGGCAAGTAAATAATTGTTCTCCGCCAACACATGATTAGTGCGATATCCTTTGCCTACAGACACACGTAGGTTCACCCAATCATCAGGAGCATATTTGATATGAGCACGCGGAGTAACAAAGGTACCATATATATCACTATGATCAGCACGAATCCCTCCCATAAGAATAATTTTATCCTTCCAATTATACGTATACTGCACATAAGCACCAGGCACGGTCTCTTTCTCCTTTCCATATAATAAACCTGTATCATCATTTTCTAAACGATAGGTCTGATTGAAATAATCATAGTTCAAACTTAACCCTGCAGAAATACTGTTACGCTCATCGAAATTCGTTTCGAACATTAATGAAGTATACAAATTCTTCTGGTCCACATTATATAATTTATAACCGTATCCTGCATCCTGCTTATGCAAAGATCCCGAGAGAATCAAAGCCAAGTTAGTTCCCTTTCCTTATCAAAAATATAAGCATTTTTAGTAAATGCCTCATAACGATCCGTATGGATACCTATTTTATAAAGTTCCCTACCTACAAAGCCACCAACAGAATTATCCACATGTAAATGAGTAGCTTGTCCGCTTGTACGATCCTCTTTCATTGCTTTGACAGAAGCCTGAAATACATACTGATCTCCCATCCAAGCCCAACGGTTCTGAAGATTATATTGCTCTACTTTAGGCATATCCAAGAATCCATCTCCATTATCATCATGCGACCTAGTACTATTTTCATAATGTGCCAATACTCCAGTACTCAGTCGGCTATTCAAATGTACATTAGCATCAAAATTAGCCTCATACTTCTCTTTACTGCTAGCAAAAAGATTGACATTCAAGGACTGGGTAGTTTGAGGCTTCTTAAATTCAACATTTATCTGTCCGGTAATCGCCTCATAACCATTCTTTACAGATGAACTACCCTTGGACACCTGTATGCTTTGCATCCATGGGCCGGGAATATACCCCAAAGCAAAAGGAGCGGATGCTCCACGATAATTAGGAATATTCTCTGTCAGCATTTGTACATAAGTTCCCGAGAGCCCCAACAATTTAATTTGTCTGGCCCCTGTGGCAGCATCAGCATAGCTTACATCTACAGAAGGGTTTGTTGTGAAACTTTCACCCAAGTTACAACAAGCCGCCCGAGCCAGTTCCGCACTTGAAATCATATCCTGATTCAACACACTGGAACGGGATTTTACAACTCCTATCTTACGTTCCACCACTTGGACCTCATCCATCATTACACTACCTTGTAATATGATAGCCAGCTCCTTATGATCATTTTCAACCACAATCGTATCATTCTCATATCCTATAAAACTTACGACCAATTTTTTTGCACCAACAGGCTGTTCAATAGTAAATGCCCCATTCTCATCTGTGACAGTTCCATTTGTTGTATTTATCCAAAAGACATTGGCAGCAACAACAGGTTCACCTTGGTTGTCCTTCACCATTCCTTTTACTTGAGCGCTTACAGGCATCAAATGCCACAGAAAAGCACCTAAGAAAACTATAAATTTCATGTTTTTATTTTCTTTATCTGTTACACACTTATACAATTTAGCAATTCTTCCCTACCCAAAGAGTTATCTTACTAAATCAAAAGTGTACAAATAAGATTCAAATATCCTCTTGGAGGCTGTCGACACAATGAGGTATCCGTATAGCAGCTCTCCTTTTTTACAGAAGACAACAGATCGAAGTTTACACTGTATGCATTGAATATCAAATGAATAACGGACAGTGTTACGTTGTCCAAAATGAAGTGATGTACCTAAAACAGGCAAGTTAATTTTCTGGATTTTCACGCTAGAACAAGGAACATCTGATGACTTCCGCTCCATCATCTTGTCATGATGGCAAGAACATCCCGAACCAGATTTCACGTTTTTATTTCCAACATCACCACATCCGCAAGTACATCCATAATTGGAAATATCCACCACTGTCAATAATGCCGCATCCTTATCAGCGCACTGATAGCAACGGGACTGCACAATAGGTATTCCGACTCCCATATATATAATCATGGAAGAAAGAAAGATTGAGAATAATATGTAATGAAACTCTTTCATTGTTCAAATTGCAGTCCACCAATGTCATATACTACATTCGGGTACAAAGATAACGACTTTTTCTTTTGCTCCCAAACGGCATTTAGCCAATATTCCCTAAATTCTATCCCTGAAGAAAACAATATTGTATAAATACTATATAATCCCGTGATTATCCGTATCTTTGTAACGAATTAGATATTTGAAAATAAATGAAGACATTTGAAGAGTTAGGCGTTTCCCCGGAAATACTAAAAGCAATTAAAGAAATGGGGTATGAAAACCCCATGCCGGTACAAGAAGAAGTAATACCGTATTTATTGGGGAACGGCAACGACGTAGTAGCCCTAGCACAAACAGGGACTGGAAAAACAGCCGCATTTGGTCTGCCGCTTATCCAAAAAATTGAAGTAAAAAACGTGTGCCTCAAGCACTTATATTATGCCCCACACGTGAGTTATGCTTGCAGATCGCAGGTGATCTGAATGATTATTCCAAGTATATTGATGGACTGAAAGTCCTTCCTGTATACGGTGGCTCATCCATCGAAAGCCAGATACGCATGTTGAAGGCAGGTGTACACATTATTGTAGCCACTCCCGGACGACTGATTGACCTGATGGAAAGAAAAGTCGCCAAACTGGAGACCATTGCCGATGTAGTAATGGACGAAGCTGACGAGATGCTGAATATGGGATTTACCGACAGCATCAATGCTATTCTTGAAAAGGTTCCCGAAGACCGGAACACTTTGATGTTCTCAGCTACCATGAGTCCCGAAATCTCGCGTATTGCAAAAATACCTGCACGATGCGAAAGAGATTACAATCGGTACTAAGAATGAAGGCAGCAAGAACGTAAACCACATTGCCTATCTGGTACACGCCAAAGATAAATATGCTGCATTGAAGCGTATCGCGGATTATTACCCACAAATTTACGGTATCATTTTCTGCCGTACCCGTAAGGAAACTCAGGAAATAGCTGATAAATTGATTCAAGATGGTTATAATGCAGATTCTCTACACGGCGAGCTTTCACAAGCACAACGTGACTTGGTGATGCAGAAATTCCGTCAACGTCATTTACAGCTTCTGGTTGCTACAGATGTAGCTGCCCGCGGTTTGGATGTAAATGATTTGACACATGTCATTAATTATGGCCTGCCCGATGATATAGAAAGCTATACTCACCGTAGCGGACGTACAGGACGTGCCGGCAAAACCGGTATTTCTATCGCTATCATCAATCTGCGTGAAAAAGGAAAATGCGCGAGATAGAACGTATCATCAACAAGAAATTTATCATGGGTGAAATGCCTAGCGGTAAACAAATCTGCGAACAACAATTTATCAAACTGATCGATGATATAGAAAAGGTAAAAGTGAACGACGAGGAAATCGAGTCCTTCCTACCCGGTATCTATCGCAAACTGGAATGGCTTTCGAAGGAAGACCTGATAAAGCGTGTAGTATCGATGGAGTTCAACCGCTTCTTGGAATATTACAGCAACGCTCCGGAAATAGAAACTCCCAGCATGAACGACCGCCGTAGCGAACGTGAACCGAAAGGACGCAAAGACCATGGTAGCGCCCGTGAAAAGACAGAACGCAAGGCCGAGAAAGGATATACCCGCCTGTTCCTGAATGTGGGAAAGACAGATGGTTTTTATGCCAATCAAATCATTGAACTGATTAACCGCAACATGAAGAAGCAACGTACCACCATCGGGCGAATAGATCTGATGCAGAATTTCTCTTTCTTCGAAGTAGCAGAAAATCAGGCACAGGATGTTATCAAGGCGTTAAACAAGGTCAATCTGAATGGCGGCCGGAAAATTGTAGTAGAAGTTGCCGGTGACAATAATGGCAAAAACGACAATGGCGAACGCAGGAGCAGTGCGGCAAGGAATGCTTCATTCGGCAAAAAAGGTGACAGGTCCAATAAAAAAACGACCTCAAAAGAAGGAAAAACTAGCCGTGCGGAACGTGGCTACATTGAAGAACGAGGCCCCAAAACGAAAGACGACTGGAAACAATTCTTTAACAGCGATAACAATAAGAAAAAGAAATCCAAGAAATAAGGAATCCAACTTAATGAAAGAGG
>ENA-OQOA01000541-OQOA01000541.1-human-gut-metagenome-genome-assembly--contig:-NODE-541-length-15859-cov-2.867023_pt1 | contig 15859 bp, 21 predicted proteins | sample MGYA00242633_ERZ504888 | MGnify/ENA primary metagenome ERZ504888 (study PRJEB26092, sample SAMD00036372) | human gut metagenome | host: Homo sapiens | study: EMG produced TPA metagenomics assembly of... | reverse complement strand
AAGGAGTATCGTTTGCTTCGCAAACTTAATTTATGCTAATCGCATAAATTCGCGCGGTATGTCTCGGGTTTTCTGTGACCTTCGCTCACAAAAAACACCTCGCGGGATATTACCAGTGAACAGTAACTGATAATGATAAAAATATGTTATTGAAAATGAAATTCCGGGTTGACAAATATAGCTTCCGGTGGTAAATTAAGTGTAAATTTAACAGATTAAACCGATGAAGCGGAAGTCAAAGCAGTCATGCGCGCACAGAGAATCCGGGAAGGTGAGAGCCGGGTGGAAATGCAGTCTGCCAAATGGGCCGCTGAGGGCACAGTGAAAGGTTGAAGATTACAGAGCAGACTAAGTATCCTGTGACGTGAGGCATACGTCAGTTGCCGGGAATATGAAGGTATTTCGCAAAGAGTACGGTTCAAACCGTAAATCAAGGTGGCACCGCGGGTGAAGTATATACGCTCGTCCTTGACAGAAAAGATAATTCTGTCAAGGGCGGGCTTTTTTATGTTCCTGGCAGAAACTGAATTAATCACAGGAGGTGTTTCCATGTATCCAACATTAGAAACCATCAGGCAGCTTGCACAGACAAAAGAATATCGTCGTATTCCTCTGTGCAGAGAACTTTATGCAGACAGATATACACCGGTAGAGGTAATGCGCATTTTGCGAAAAGCCAGCCGCCATTGTTACCTGCTGGAAAGTGCCAGCCAGACAGAAGTGTGGGGCAGGTATTCTTTTCTGGGGTATGAACCGTCCATGGAGATTACCTGTACAGACAGAACATTGAAGATCCGGACAACCGATGCTGAGGGAAAAACAGAGGAAACCGTAAGGCAGGTCACACATCCCGGTGATACTCTCAGAGAAATCATCCGGAAATATAAAACTCCGGTAATGGAAAAGATGCCTCCTTTTACAGGCGGTCTGGTAGGATATTTCTCCTACGATTATATCAAATACAGTGAACCAAAGCTGAAACTGGAGGACAGGGAACAGCAGGATTTCAGGGACATGGATTTAATGCTTTTTGATCAGGTGATCGTATTTGACCATTTCAGACAGAAAGTACTTCTGATCACAGGTGTGATGACAGATGATCTGGAAGCCTCCTACGAGAAAGCAGTAAAGAAATTGGAGGAAATGGCGCAGCTGATTCGAAACGGGGAGCATATGGAATTTGAACCGCTGAGACTTCAGTCAGAAATACAGCCGAAATTTCCGAAGAAAAATATGCAGAGATGGTGGAGAAAAGCCAAACATTACATCAGAGAAGGTGATATTTTCCAGGTAGTACTTTCCAATCCCATGCGTGCGAAAGCAACAGGAAGCCTGTTTGATACTTACCGGGTTCTTCGGGCATCTAAATCCTTCTCCCTTATATGTTTTATTTCTCCAGTGATGACATTGAACTGGCAGGTGCTTCCCCGGAAACCCTTGCGAAGCTGGAAAATGGCACCTTAAGTACATTCCCTCTGGCAGGAACCAGACCAAGAGGAAAGACAAGAGAAGAGGATAAAGAACTTGAAGAGGGACTTCTGAAAGATGAGAAAGAGCTGGCAGAACACAATATGCTGGTAGACCTGGGAAGAAACGATATTGGAAAGATCAGCAAGATCGGAACTGTAAAAGTAGAAAAGTATCTCTGCGTAGAACGTTTTTCCCATGTAATGCATCTGGGCTCCACAGTAACAGGGATCATCCGGGATGATAAAGACGCTGTGGATGCAGTAGACGCAATCCTTCCGGCAGGAACCCTTTCCGGAGCACCCAAATTCAGAGCCTGCCAGATCATCGAGGAACTGGAACAGAGCAAACGAGGCATTTACGGAGGCGCCATCGGATATCTGGATTTTGCAGGAAACCTGGATACCTGTATTGCCATCCGCCTGGTTTATAAGAAAACGGAGAAATCTGTATCCGTTCAGGTGCCGGAATCGTGGCAGACAGTGTACCGGAAAAGGAATTTCAGGAATGCTGCAACAAGGCAAGAGCCGTGGTACAGGCAATTGAACAGGCACAGGAGGGATTAGAATGATATTACTGATCGATAATTATGACAGCTTTTCCTATAACTTATATCAGCTCATCGGCGCAGTGGAACCGGACATCAAAGTAGTGAGAAACGATGAGTGTACACTGGAAGAAATCGCAGAGATGAAACCGGAAGCCATCATTTTATCCCCTGGTCCGGGAAGGCCGGAGGATGCAGGTATCTGTATTCCGATGATTAAAGAATTTGCAGGAAAAATCCCCATTCTGGGTGTGTGCCTGGGACATCAGTCCATCTGCGAAGCCTTTGGAGGAACAGTTTCCTATGCAAAGGAACTGATGCATGGAAAGAAAAAGCTGATGTATAAAACAGGAGAAAAGCCGGCTTTTCAAGGACCTGCCGGATACCTTTGCAGCAGCCAGATATCATTCCCTGGCAGCATTAAAGGATACCCTGCCTGCAGAACTTAGGGTAACAGCAGAGTCAGAGGACGGAGAGGTCATGGCAGTGGAACATACGAAATATCCTGTGTTCGGAGTACAGTTTCATCCTGAATCTGTAATGACACCGGACGGCAGAGTGATGATAGAGAACTTTATGGAGGTAGTGAGAAATGATTAAGGAAGCCATTATTAAATTATCAAAGAAACAGGATTTAGCTTATGCGGAAGCAGAAGCTGTAATGGACGAGATTATGAGCGGTCAGGCAACACCTGTACAGATGTCTGCTTATCTTACTGCATTAGCTTTAAAAGGAGAGACAATTGATGAGATCACAGCTTCCGCAGCAGGAATGAGAGCTCACTGTATCAAACTTCTCCACAACCTGGATGTGCTTGAAATCGTGGGTACCGGCGGAGACGGTTCTAATTCTTTCAATATTTCCACTACTTCTTCTCTGGTGATCGCAGCAGGCGGTGTTCCGGTTGCAAAACATGGAAACAGGGCAGCATCCTCCAAATCCGGTGCAGCAGATGTTCTGGAAGCACTGGGAGTGAAGATTACACTGACGCCGGAACGCAGTGCAGAGATCCTGAAAAAGATCAACATCTGCTTCCTGTTTGCGCAGAATTATCACATTGCAATGAAATATGTGGCACCGATCCGTAAAGAGCTAGGAATCCGTACTGTATTTAACATTCTTGGACCGTTAAGTAATCCGGCAGGTGCAAACATGGAACTGATGGGAGTTTACGATCAGTCACTGGTGGAGCCACTAGCACAGGTTATGGCAAATCTGGGCGTTAACAGAGGAATGGTTGTCTATGGACAGGACAGTCTGGATGAGATTTCCATGTGCGCACCTACTTCTGTATGTGAGATCAGGGATGGCAAATTTACTTCCTATGAGATCACACCGGAACAGTTTGGATATGAGAGATGTGAGAAGGGTGCCCTGACAGGTGGTACACCTGCAGAAAACGCAGAGATCACAAAAGCAATCCTGAAAGGTGAGGAAAAAGGTCCGAAGCGTCAGGCGGTATGTTTAAATGCAGGTGCAGCACTCTATATCGCAGGAAAAGCCGCTTCCATAGAAGAAGGAGTGAAGCTGGCAGAATCCCTCATCGACAGCGGTGCAGCACTGAAAAAACTGGGAGAATTTGTAGAAGAGACAAATAAATAAAAAGCAACCCCAAATTACTAATGTAAAGGAAATCTGTAACTGTCCGGTAATCTGCTGACTGTGGATATACAGAACAGTTACAGAAAAATCATAGAGATTATGAAGAATATATTAGAAGAAATAGCAGCCAGAACAAGAGAAAGAATTGCAAAAGAAAAGTCCTGTATTTTGTTTCGGAGCTGGAGAACCGGATTCAGGAAGTAAATAAAAATGCAGGGAAGAGAATTACATTTCTCCAGGCATTACAAAAAGACGGTATGTCCTATATCTGCGAGGTAAAGAAAGCCTCCCCCTCAAAGGGACTGATTGCACCGGATTTTCCATATCTGGCAATTGCAAAGGAATATGAACAGGCAGGTGCAAGTGCAATCTCCTGTCTCACAGAACCTTTTTATTTCCAGGGAGCAGACCAGTATCTGAGAGAAATCGCAGCCACTGTACAGATACCTGTACTCCGCAAGGATTTTACAGTAGATGAATATATGATCTATCAGGCGAAATCCCTTGGTGCTTCCGCAGTATTACTTATCTGTGCTATCCTGGATGACGGAGAATTAAGAGCATACAGACAGCTTGCAAAAGAGCTGGGACTGGATGCACTGGTAGAAGCACACGATGACTACGAAGTGGACAGAGCCTTAAATCTCGGGGCAGAGATCGTGGGAGTCAATAACCGGGATCTGAGAACCTTTCAGGTAGATATGAACAACAGCATCTGCCTGAGAAAAATGGCACCGGACAATGTAGTTTTTGTTTCCGAGAGCGGAATCCGCACCCCGGAGGATATCCGGCTTCTTTATGAGAATAAAGTGGATGCGGTACTGATCGGGGAAACACTGATGCGAAGCCCGGACAAGAAAGCAGCACTGGAAAGTCTGAATGGCAGCCCGTTACGCTGAAAGATCGAATATTATCTGAGAGGATAGAATATGACCAGAGAACAACAGCAAAGAACCAAAATCAAAATCTGTGGTCTGAAACGCCCGGAAGACATTACCTATGTAAATGAAGCAAAACCTGATTACTGTGGATTTATCATAGAATTTCCGAAGAGCAGCAGAAATGTTACAGGTGCATTGGTGAGAGAACTTACTGCAAAACTTAATCCAGACATTATCCCTGTAGGTGTTTTTGTAAATGCAGCACCTGAGCGTGTGGAGGAACTGCTTCTTGACGGAACTATCCATATTGCACAGCTTCATGGACAGGAAGATGAGGCATATATACGGAGAATCCAAAAGAATACAGGGCATCAGGTTATAAAGGCCTTTTCCGTAAAAACAGCTCAGGATATTGAAAATGCCCTGAAAAGTCCGGCAGATTATATACTGCTTGATCAGGGTGGCGGTGGAACAGGACAGACCTTTGACTGGTCACTGATCCCGGAGATAGACAGACCGTTTTTCCTGGCAGGAGGACTGGGTGCAGATAATCTGGAAACAGCCGTCCGGACTATTCATCCCTATGCAGTAGATCTGAGCAGTAGTGTGGAGACAGATGGAATGAAAGACAGAGATAAGATTTTGAAGGCAGTTCAACTGGTGCATATGAAATAAGATAACCGAATCAAGTAAGTCACCTGCTTCAATTGCGAAAAGCAATAAGCAGTGGGTGGGACTTGCTTGTATCAGGAGGAGTGCAAGCTCCTTCTGATAAACTGCGGAGCAGTTATTCGGTTATGAGCAAGTAGCGAAGCGGATTGCGAATATCCGCTTGAATGGATTTTGACTCACAACTGTGAAAGTATTGAACAGTTGGAATAAATTTATAATAAGGAGAATGACAGATTATGGTACATTTCGTAGGAGCAGGTCCGGGAGCACCGGATCTTATCACAGTAAGAGGAAAACAGTATCTGGAGGAAGCAGATGTGGTGATCTATGCAGGATCACTGGTAAATCCAAAGCTTCTGGAATATACAAAGGACATCTGCACCATCTACAACAGTGCAAAAATGACACTGGAGGAAGTGATCCATGTGATCGAGAAGGCGGAAGCAGAGGGAAAGACAACTGTCCGCCTTCATACCGGAGATCCATGTATTTACGGTGCGATCCGTGAACAGATGGATATTCTGGATGAGAAAAATATCACTTATGATTACTGTCCGGGTGTCAGTGCATTCTGCGGTGCTGCAAGTGCCCTGAATCTGGAATATACTCTGCCGGATATTTCTCAGAGTGTGATCATTACACGAATGGAAGGCAGAACTCCGGTTCCGTCCAAGGAAAGCATTCAGTCATTTGCGGCTCATCAGGCAACTATGGTTGTATTCTTAAGTACAGGAATGCTGGAAGAGCTGAGCAGACGTCTTATTGAAGGCGGTTATACAGCAGATACACCAGCAGCCATTGTATATAAGGCAACCTGGCCGGAACAGAAGACCTTCGTCTGCACAGTAGGAACACTGGCAAAAACAGCTGCAGAAAATAATATTACAAAAACAGCTCTGATGATCATCGGAGATACAGTTGCAGCAGCACACTATGACCGTTCCAAGCTGTATGATCCGGAGTTTACCACAGAATTTCGTGAAGCTGTGAAATCAAAAACACATCACTCATAGAATCTGGTAACCTTAAGGAATTGCTATCGTTTATGAGATTACTGTAAACAGGAGAAAGAGAAGGAATATAACAGTGAAGGTTGCACTTATATGCTTCAGCCTTACCGGTCAGCAGACCGGGGAGAGATTATACCGGGGGCTGGAAGCTGCCGGGCTGACAGCAGAACTGGATAAAAAAAGTAAATATCTTCCGGATTCCATTCAGATCAGCACCTCTGCATGGGCAGGAGAGAAATTTTCTGATTCAGATGCACTGATCTTTATCGGTGCCACCGGAATTGCCGTCCGCAGCATTGCGCCTTATGTAGCGTCAAAGAAGTCAGACCCTGCGGTGCTGGTCGTAGATGAGTGTGGAAAGTTTGTCATTTCCCTTCTGTCCGGACATCTGGGCGGTGCCAATGAACTGGCGCTAAAAACAGCAGAAATTCTGGAAGCAATACCAGTGGTCACAACAGCCACAGACCTGCATCACCGTTTTGCAGTAGATGTTTTTGCGAAGAAAAACAATTGTAGTATCTTTAACATGAAAGCAGCAAAGGAAGTCTCTGCTGCACTTCTGGCAGGAAAGAAAGTTGGATTTTACAGTGAGTTTCCTGTAGAAGGCGAACTGCCGGAGGGGCTGGTCCGGTGTGACGAATATGGGAATCCTGTCAGCAGTATGGATGACAGATCAGAAGAGGAAACACAGAAAAGCTCTGATTTTAATGGAACAGGGACAGACTGTACGAATATAGATTGCGGAGTTGCGGTTACTGTACATACTTCCTGTAATCCTTTTATTTCTACCACACAGGTAGTTCCGAAATGTCTGACTCTGGGTATGGGCTGCAGGAAAGACAAGGATGCCCGTGGAATCGCAGAGGCAGCGCAGAAGGTGCTGGACAGATCCGGATTTCATAAAGAAGCATTTGAGCAGATCGCAAGTATCGATCTGAAGAAAGAAGAAAAGGGAATCCTGTCATTGTCACAGGACTGGCAGATTCCTTTTGTGACTTATACAGAAGAAGAATTAAAACAGGTGCCTGGAGAATTTACTCCCTCACCTTTTGTAAAAAAGATCACAGGTGTGGACAATGTCTGTGAGAGAAGTGCAGTTCTTGCCAGTGGAAATGGCAGGCTGCTGCAGAGAAAACAGGAGAAAAATGGTGTGACCACAGCAGTGGCTGCCAGGGAATGGAGGATACATTTTGAGTAAAATATATGTAATCGGAATCGGACCGGGAGCTTATGACCAGATGACAGGAAAAGCGATCCGCGCCATGAATGAAAGTGATGCGATCATCGGATATACCGTATATGTAGACCTGGTGAAGGAATATTTTCCGGGAAAAGAATTTATGACTACACCAATGAAAAAGGAAGTGGACCGCTGTGTCCTTGCCTTTGAAGAGGCAAAAAAAGGCAAGACTGTTTCCATGATCTGCAGCGGTGATGCCGGGGTTTACGGTATGGCAGGTCTGATGTATGAGGTTGGTGTCAATTATCCGGAAACAGAGTTGGAGATCATTCCGGGTGTGACAGCTGCAACAGGCGGAGCTGCTGTTCTGGGTGCACCTCTGATCCATGACTTCTGTCTGATCAGCTTAAGTGACCTTCTCACACCATGGGAAAAGATAGAGGCAAGACTTCTGGCAGCAGCCCAGGCAGATTTTGTTGTATGTCTTTACAATCCGTCCAGTAAAAACGTCATGATTATCTACAGAAAGCCTGTGATCTGATGATGAAATACAAATCACCGGATACCATCTGCGGAACAGTTTCCAATATTGCAAGAGAAGGCGAAGAAGCTCATGTAATGACATTAAAGGAACTGAGAGATACACAGGTGGATATGTTTACCACAGTATTTATCGGTAATTCTCAGACAAAGGAAATCAACAATAAGATGGTAACACCGAGGGGATATAGGAATGTATAAAGTTCTTGTTTTTGCGGGAACAACAGAAGGATACGAGATCTGCCGGTTTCTGGCAGATCATAAGATAGAGACAAAGGGATTTGTTGCCACAGAATATGGCAGCAAATCTCTTACAGAAAATGAATTTCTCACTGTTCAGACCGGAAGACTGGATGCAGCGGACATGGAAGAGGTCTTTTTACAGGAGAAACCGGAAATGGTGCTGGATGCTACCCATCCTTATGCTGCTGAGGTGACTGGAAATATCAGGACAGCCTGTGAAAATACGCAGACAGCATATTACAGGGTGCTGAGAGAGGCCGGGGAACATGAGGACAGGGCAGTATATGTGGACAGTGTTCAGGCTGCTGTAGATTATCTGGATCAGACCCGGGGAAATGTACTGCTGACAACAGGAAGCAAGGAGCTGGCCGGCTTCACAGGCATGAAGGATTATCAGAACCGTCTTTATGCAAGAGTCCTTTCTCTGCCCAATGTGATGAAAGCCTGTGCAGAGCTGGGATTTGAGGGAAACATCTGATAGGAATGCAGGGGCCTTTTTTCCAGAGAGCTGAATGCTGCAATGCTCAGACAGTATGACTGCAGATATCTGGTCACAAAGGATACAGGAAAAGCAGGTGGATTTCAGGATAAGATTGATGCTGCCCTGGAATGTGATGCAGTTCCTGTGATCATCGGGCGTCCTCTGAAGGAGGAAGGCATGTCTGTGAGAGAATGTAAGAGATTTCTTACAGAACATTTCAGCTTAGCCCACAGACCGCATATTACATTGCTGGGAATTGGAATGGGAAGTCAAAAACTTCTCACTGTCCAGGGTAAGAACAGCCTGGATCAGGCGGATCTTCTGATCGGTGCCAGGAGGATGGTGGATTCTGTGAAACGTCCGGGACAGGATGTGTTCGTGGAATACAGAAGCCAGGAGATCAGGGATTATATTGATGCACACCCGGAGTATGACAATATTGTGATCGTCCTTTCCGGAGATGTGGGCTTCTACAGCGGGGCCAGAAAACTTCTGGAAGTACTGTGTCAGGACAGGGCGGATCTGAGAGTACAGAGAAAGAACGGATCAGAGAAGAGTGAGGAAGAACGGGATAGTTCAGCACAAAATAATACAGAGATAGAGATTCAGTGCGGGATTTCCTCAGTTGTATATTTTATGTCCCAAATAGGATTGTCCTGGGATGATGCCAAAATCGTCAGTGCACATGGAAGAGGCTGTAATCTTATCTCACATATCTGTTATGCGGAGAAAGTATTTTCCATACTTGGAACCTCAGACGGTGTAGCAGTTCTGGCAGAGAAACTGGTAAAATACGGGATGGGTGATGTGCTCCTTTATGTGGGAGAGAATTTGTCCTATGAAAATGAGAAGATTTTTGTAAAACCAGCCAGTGAACTGACAGAATATAAGGGAGACCCCTTATCTGTCATCTGTGCAGTAAATGAAAATGCAGGAACACGGCTGGAAACACATGGAATCAGAGATGAGGAATTTATCAGAGGCAAAGCGCCCATGACAAAGGAAGAGGTGCGTACGGTATCCCTTTCCAAACTGCGCCTGACTGCTGATTCCGTCTGCTATGATGTGGGTGCAGGAACAGGCTCACTGTCAGTAGAGATGGCACTTCGTGCTCATCAGGGACAGGTCTGGGCAATCGAGAAAAAGGAAGATGCAGTTGAGCTGATCCACCGGAATAAGGTGAAATTTGCAGCGGATAATCTGGAGATCGTGGAAGGACTTGCACCGGAGGCTCTGAAAGATCTTCCGGCACCAACCCATGCTTTTATCGGAGGCTCGTCAGGAAATCTGAAAGAGATCGTGAAGCTGTTGCTTGAAAAGAACGCTCATGTCCGGATCGTGATCAACTGTATCACTCTTGAAACTGTGTCTGAAGCATTGGAAACAGCGAAAGAGTTTGGATTTGAAGAAAATGAAATCGTGCAGCTAAGTGCGGCACGTTCAAAGGCAATCGGACGTTATCATATGATGATGGGCGAGAATCCTATTTATATTATTACACTTCAGAATCCCGGGAAATAACAAATGATGCAGATATCAGGGATTACAAATTAACAGTTAAGGAAATACAGATTAACAGTTAATAGATTGGAATGCCCTGAAATTGTTGAAAAAATATAGGACAGAAACAGAGGAGAACAGGGATGGACATTCCAAGAATACTTCTTGCAGCAGGAGCCAGTGGCAGTGGCAAAACTCTGATTACCTGCGGACTTTTGCAGGCACTGGTCAATCGAAAAATGAAAGTGGCATCTTTTAAATGCGGACCGGATTATATAGATCCCATGTTTCATTCCAGAGTCATCGGGACGAAATCCAGAAATCTGGATACCTTTTTTACAGATGCCGAGACTACCCGATACCTGCTTGGAAAAATGCAGCAGACTGCGATATTGCAGTGATGGAAGGTGTTATGGGCTATTATGACGGCGTGGGTGGAATATCCACGAAAGCAAGCGCCTATGACCTGGCAGATACCACAGATACTCCGGTCATCCTTGTGGTAAACAGCAGAGGAATGAGTATTTCCCTGGCAGCTTATATCAAAGGTTTTATGGAGTACAAAGAGAAAAGCCATATCAAAGGCGTGATCTTTAACCAGATGTCTCCCATGCTTTATCCCAGAATGAAGAAGCTGGTGGAAGAACAGCTTGAGGTGGAGGTTCTTGGATATGTGCCAAAGGTAGAGGACTGTGTGATCGAGAGCCGTCATCTGGGTCTTGTGCTTCCTGAGGAGATTTCTGATCTGAAGGAACGTTTGCAGAAGCTTGCCGGAATATTGGAAGACACACTGGAGATTGACAGGATCCTTGCACTTGCCAGGCATGCAGAGGAGCTGCAGGTGCCGGAATCGTTGGTACAGAAAGACGAGACATATGGATATTGTCTGCCACAGAAGCTGCGTATCGGAGTGGCAAAGGATGAAGCCTTTTGTTCTTTTATGAAGACAATTTTCGTCTCCTTCAGGAAATGGGGGCAGAGCTGGTTGATTTCTCGCCAGTTCATGATGAACATCTTCCTGCAGATCTGGATGGGATTCTTCTTTATGGCGGCTATCCGGAATTAAATGGAGAGGCACTGGAACGCAATGCATCCATGAAAGAAGAGATTGCACAGGCAGTTAAACAGGGCATGCCATGTATGGCAGAATGCGGAGGCTTTATGTATCTTCATGAGCAGATGGAGGATATGGGCGGAGTGTTCCGGAAAACCTGCGGAGTGATCTCCGGAAAATGTTTCCGCACTCCCAGACTGACCAGATTTGGATATATCACATTAACTGCCGGGAAGCCTGTTTTCGGCAGAAGTGCAGAGGAGATCGGTGAGATTCCGGCTCATGAATTCCACTATTTTGATTCAGAGAACTGTGGAAGTGATTTCCATGCAGCGAAGCCTATGAGCAAAAGAGGATGGGACTGTATGCACAGCAGCAGTAACCTGCTGGCAGGATATCCTCATATCTATTATTATGGAAATCCCCAGATTCCCAGGGCTTTTCTCATGAAATGTCTGGAATATCATAACAAGGAGTTTTAAAAACATGTTATATTACAGTATGCCTGCCCTTGCAGCAGGCTTCATACTTGATCTTATGATAGGAGATCCCAGATGGCTGTATCATCCGGTATGTCTGATCGGAAATCTGATCGCATTTCTGGAAAAAATACTCCGAAAGATTTTTCCGAAAACAGATAAGGGCGAACTGGCTGCAGGTACAGTGGAAGTGATCCTTGTCTGTCTGTTAAGCGGTGGAATCCCATTTCTGATGCTGCATATTCTCTATGGAATCTCAGTATGGGCGGGATTCGCACTGGAAACCTTCTGGTGTTATCAGCTTCTGGCAACGAAATCTCTGAAAACAGAGAGCATGAAAGTCTATGACAGACTGAAAAACGGAACTTTGGATGAAGCCCGTTATGCAGTATCTATGATTGTAGGTCGTGATACCCAGTCGCTGACAGAGGAGGGGTTACAAAGGCGGCAGTAGAGACTGTGGCAGAGAATGCTTCTGACGGTGTCATAGCACCGATGCTTTATATGGCAATCGGTGGAGTGTGGCTGATGTTTCTTTACAAAGGAATCAATACCATGGATTCCATGCTGGGTTATAAGAATGATAAATATCTGTATTTTGGTCGCTGCGCTGCAAAGCTGGATGATGTGGCCAATTATATTCCAGCCAGACTTTCAGGATGGCTGATGGTGGCAGCCTCTGCATTTGTAAAAATGGATGTGAAAAATGCAGCGAAGATCTACCGCAGAGACAGAAGAAATCACGCCAGCCCCAACTCTGCACAGACAGAGGCAGCAATGGCAGGTGCGCTGGAGGTACAGCTTGCAGGCAATGCTTACTATTTCGGAAAGCTTTATGAGAAACCAACCATCGGAGATGGAATCCGCCCTGTGGAGGTGGAGGATATCAGACGATCCAACCGTCTGCTTTATGCAACAGCGATCCTGGGGGCTGTGATATTTCTTCTGATCGGAAGCGCGGTGCGATATTGTTTCTTTTTATAATTCCGGTAACGTGGATTGCTGAATAGTTATTAATATAAAACATGTATAGTAAGACAGGAGACAACTGATGACAAAACATATACATGGCGGTGATGTTTATAAATATGATCACTGTCTGGATTTCTCTGCAAACTGTAATCCGCTGGGAACACCGCAGAGTGTAAAGCAGGCGATCATAGACAGCGTAGAGGACCTGAGTGATTATCCCCGTGTAGGATGCGGACCTCTGAAAGAGGCAATCGCAGATTATGAACATACAAAAAAAGATATCTGATCTGCGGGAATGGAGCCGCAGACCTTATTTTTTCCCTCAGCAGGGCATTGAATCCAAAGAAGGCCCTTCTTCCTGCTCCTACCTTTGCGGAGTATGAACAGGCACTGGTCAGTGTTGGCTGTGAGATCAGCAGATATTATCTGAAAGAGGAAAATGATTTCTGTATACAGAAAGATTATCCGGATGTTCTGAAAAGAGAAAAGCCGGATATTATTTTCCTGTGTAATCCCAATAATCCTACAGGGATCACCATACCTCAGGACCTTCTGGAAGAAATTTTGGAAACCTGTGCCATGCAGGGAATATTTATGGTAGTAGATGAGTGCTTCCTGGATTTTGTAAAAGATCCGGAGAAACATACGTTGAAGGAAAAACTGGCAAAATATCCGGGACTTTTTATTCTTAAGGCATTTACCAAAAGATATGCGATCCCCGGTGTGCGGCTGGGCTATGGATTCTGTTCGGACGGGGAAGTACTTGACCGGATGGAGGCAGTCACCCAGCCCTGGAATGTGTCTACCATGGCACAGCAGGCAGGAATGGCAGCACTGAAGGAAGCAGAATATGTGGAAGCAGGACGGCAGATCATTTTCAGGGAATCTGCATGGATGAAGGAAAAGATGAGACAGGTTGGGCTGACGGTATATCCTTCTGAAGCAAATTATATATTCTTTTACGGACCTGAGGATCTCTTTGAAAGATGTGTTGCAAAGGGGATCCTGATCCGGGATTGCAGTAACTATCTGGGGCTGAAAAAAGGATATTACCGTGTGGCAGTGAAGCTGCATGAACAGAATGAAAAGCTGATAGAGGTACTGGAAGAAGTGCTTTCATAAGTATTTATACAGGAGAAAAGGGGAAACAAAAAATGGCAAAAGCGATTATGGTGCAGGGGACAATGTCCAATGCAGGAAAAAGCCTTCTGGCAGCAGGGCTTTGCAGGATTTTTAAACAGGATGGATACAGGGTGGCACCCTTTAAATCCCAGAATATGGCACTGAACTCTTTTATTACAGAAGAGGGGCTGGAGATGGGCAGAGCTCAGGTGATGCAGGCGGAAGCAGCCGGAATTAAGCCTTCTGTGCTGATGAACCCCATTCTTCTGAAGCCTACCAATGATGTAGGCTCCCAGGTGATCGTAAACGGAGAAGTCCTGGGAACCATGAGTGCCAGAGATTATTTTAAATATAAGAAAAAGCTGGTGCCTGACATTATGAAGGCCTATGATAAACTGGCATCAGAAAATGATATCATTGTGATCGAGGGGCCGGAAGCCCGGCGGAGATCAATCTGAAAACAGAAGATATCGTAAATATGGGAATGGCAAAGATGGCAAAGGCACCGGTGCTTCTGGTGGGAGATATTGACAGAGGTGGTGTTTTTGCACAGTTGATCGGTACAGTGGAGCTTCTGGAAGCGGATGAAAGAGAGATGGTAAAGGGTCTGATTATCAACAAATTCCGCGGCGACAAGACCATCCTTGATCCGGGAGTGCAGATGCTGGAGGAGAGAAGCCATATCCCTGTAGTGGGAGTGGCTCCGTATCTGGATATTCAGGTGGAGGATGAGGACAGCCTCACAGAAAGATTTGACAGAAAACAGGAAGTGGATCTTATTGATATTGCAGTGATCCGGGTGCCAAGGATCTCCAATTTCACAGATTTTAATCCACTGGAAAGTATCCCGGGAGTTTCCTTGAGATATGTACAGCATGTCAGTGAACTGAAAAATCCGGATATGATCATCCTTCCAGGAACAAAAATACAATGGAAGATCTGCTGTGGATGCGGGCTAATGGTCTGGAAGCTGCAGTTTTGAAGGAAGCTGCAAAGGGTAAGATCATCTTTGGAATCTGTGGCGGTTATCAGATGCTGGGTGAGACCTTAAGTGACCCTCATCATGTGGAAGCCGGAGGAACCATCAAGGGAATGGGACTGCTTCCTATGGATACTGTTTTTGCGGAAAGAAAACCAGAACCAGAGTTTCCGGCAGATTTCTGGAACTCGAGGGAGAGCTTCAGGCACTTTCCGGCGCAGAACTGGAGGGTTACGAGATCCATATGGGAGAAACTGTGTTAAAAGGCGAGGCCGGACACAGTGTATCCATTGAAGATCAGGTGTCAGGAGAGTGTAAGGAAGACGGTGCATACCGTAAAAATGTCTGCGGAACCTATGTCCATGGAGTTTTTGACAGGGAAGATGTGGCAGAGGCTGTTATACGTGTTCTGGGTGAGAAAAGGGAATCGATGTATCTCAGATGACAGGAATCGATTTTGCAGCATTTAAAGAAACCCAGTATGATATCCTGGCAGCAGAACTGAGGAAGCATCTGGATATGAAGAAAATCTATGACATTCTGGAGCAGGGGATCTGATCCGGAACTATATGGTGAAAATCCAGATAAACTATAGCAATCCTCGTAAAATTTCACACTCTGATGGGCTGGATTAAGATGCATTATTTTAGAGGATTGCTATAATGAGTGATAGATGTAACTATTGTATACGGGAATTTATGGAATTTGGGAGATAAGGAATGAAGTAGAACTGGAAATGTAAAACCAATGGATATAGAGAAACGCAGCTTTGAGATCATCACAGAGGAACTTGGAGATAAAAAGCTGGTTCCCGGAACAGAGCTGATCGTAAAGAGATGTATTCACACAAGCGCAGACTTTGATTATGCAGAGAATCTCTGTTTCTCTGAGAATGCAGTTGAGAAAGCAATTGCTGCTATCAAAGACGGTGCCTGCATTGTGACAGATACACACATGGCAGAGTCCGGGATCAACAAGAGAGTCCTTTCCCGTTACGGCGGAGAAGTATTCTGCTTTATCTCTGACGAGGACGTAGCTGCCACGAGCCCAAAAGCCCAAACGGGAACCCACAAGAGCTACAGCCAGCATGGATAAGGCTGCTGCCATGGGAAAGAAGCTGATCTTTGCC
>ENA-OQOA01000539-OQOA01000539.1-human-gut-metagenome-genome-assembly--contig:-NODE-539-length-15938-cov-3.629245_pt1 | contig 15938 bp, 15 predicted proteins | sample MGYA00242633_ERZ504888 | MGnify/ENA primary metagenome ERZ504888 (study PRJEB26092, sample SAMD00036372) | human gut metagenome | host: Homo sapiens | study: EMG produced TPA metagenomics assembly of... | reverse complement strand
TTCGTGTCTCATTTTCCCCGATGCGCTTCATCGTATCCCTGCTTTGGATCCTGCCCCAGATCAGTACATGACCGCCCACTTCAAAGGCTGAAGCATAGCGGGCATTTCGTCCCCAGCAAATACACGGTATGTAATCTGATTTTCCATAAGGTCGGTTCACTGCAAGAAGCAGATCGGCAATCTCTCTTCCCAGCGGTGTCATCCGATATACTGGCTGCTTACAGATAAATCCATCTAAAATGATCTGATTCGGTCTGACTCCATCCATACTTTCTATAAATTCCAGATCTCTGACGAATACAGATAAGATCAAATGATTACGATTCTCCTCATGCTTGTTGAAGGAACGGAATTGACCGCAAGCTCTTACAAGCATTCCTTTGTAATCTTTTGTCACATCAACGAGCCGCTCTGATATTAATAATGGTATCTCGTCTGTTGCTTCACTTAATCTGTTTACTAAAAGTTTGACTGTATAAAATCCTTCTCCGAAAATCTCATGGCTGTATTCAAACGCTGAATTGATACGTCCGCAAACCTCCACTTGATTATGATTGATTCCCTGCTCTGTCATACTCTTTCTCCCTTCTTGTGTTCTATTAGTATACTTTAAATCGTATTCCAATTTTGACACAATTAGAAGAAAAATCCTTCGACAAAGTTAGTCACACTTTTTCGACATGTTTTAAACGGCTTTCATACCGTGCATGATCTTATGAGAATTTTGCACGTTTTCTCATTGTTGGATCTAAGATCTTCTTGCGGATACGGATATTCTCTGGAGTGATCTCAAGTAATTCATCCGTATCGATAAACTCTAATGCCTGCTCTAAGCTTAAGATCTTTGGAGGAGATAATTTTAATGCATCATCTGATCCTGAAGCACGTGTATTTGTAAGCTTCTTGCTGCGGCATACGTTGATCTCGATATCTTCTGTTTTACCAGTCTGTCCGATGACCATTCCACCGTATACTTTCTCACCAGGTCCTACAAATAAAGTACCTCTCTCCTGTGCATTAAACAGACCATATGTGATCGTTTCTCCTGCTTCATATGCGATCAATGATCCCTGTTTACGATACTGGATATCCCCTTTGTATGGTCCATATCCATCAAACAGTGTATTTAAGATACCATTTCCTTTTGTATCTGTCATAAATTCTCCACGATACCCGATCAGTCCTCTGGATGGGATAGAGAATTCAAGTCTTGCATAACCTCCATTGGCTGCTGTCATATTCTGAAGTTCACCTTTTCTCTGGCTTAACTTCTCAATAACTGCCCCTGTAAATTCTTCTGGAACATCAATGACGGCAATCTCCATTGGCTCTAATTTCTTACCATTCTCATCATAATGATATAATACTTCTGCTTTACTGACTGCAAATTCATATCCTTCACGACGCATGTTCTCGATCAATACAGATAAATGTAATTCTCCACGTCCAGATACTTTATAGCTGTCCTGATTCTCACTTTCTTCCACACGAAGGCTGACATCCGTATTCAATTCTCTGAACAATCTGTCTCTGATATGTCTTGATGTAACATATTTACCTTCCTGACCTGCAAGAGGGCTGTCATTTACCATAAACTGCATAGAGATCGTTGGCTCTGAGATCTTCTGGAATGGAATTGCTTCTGCTCCATCCACATCACAGATCGTATCTCCAATTGACAGATCTGAGATTCCTGAGATCGCTACAATAGATCCTACCTGTGCATCCTTTACATCGACTTTATCAAGTCCTTCAAATTCATATAATTTTGTAATGCGGACTTTTTCTTTACGTTCTGGGTCATGAGCATTCACTACGATGCATTCTTTGTTGACCGCGATCTCACCATTATCTACTTTACCGATTCCGATACGTCCAACATATTCATTGTAGTCGATCGTACTGATCAATACCTGTAATGGTTTCTCTGGATCACCTTCTGGTGCTTCGATATGTTCAATGATCGTCTCAAATAATGGTTTCATATCTTTCTTCTCACCATCAAGATCTAATGTTGCGAATCCTTCTTTGGCTGATGCAAATACAAATGGACAGTCAAGCTGTTTATCCCCTGCATCTAATTCCATTAATAGTTCTAATGTCTCATCAACAACTTCATCTGGTCTTGCTTCTGGACGGTCTACTTTATTGACACATACGATCACAGACAGATCAAGCTCTAATGCTTTCTTTAATACAAACTTTGTCTGTGGCATTGGTCCTTCAAATGCATCAACAACTAATACAACACCATTTACCATCTTCAGTACACGTTCTACTTCTCCACCAAAGTCAGCATGCCCCGGTGTATCGATGATATTGATCTTGATTCCATTATACATAACTCCTGTATTCTTAGACAGAATCGTGATTCCTCTTTCTTTCTCGATGTCATTTGAGTCCATGACTCTCTCTGCGACTTCCTGATTGTCACGGAAGATTCCGCTCTGTTTTAACATCTCGTCTACTAATGTTGTCTTACCATGATCGACATGGGCAATGATTGCAATATTTCTCACATCTTCGCGCTTCATTTATATCCTTCTTTCTAGTATCTTTCTGTATCAGTTTCCATGGCATTTATAAAGCATGCCAAGATTAACTTTTTTATTCTATCACACTCAATGAAAAGTTGCAATTTTATTATTTTGTACCAACGATATTCTTTGGCTTTTCTTCTATTATATGTTATATTTCTTATAGACCAGAAAAGGAGTTGGACATTATGAATTTACACGAACTAATTGATCGTTTGCATAAAAAGCATACATTGACAAAAGAAGAATTTATCACACTTATTAAAGAACGGAACGAAGAAAGCGCATCTTATCTTGCCTCTCTTGCCAGAGAAGAAGCTGTAAATATCTATGGAAATGGTGTTTTTCCACGTGGATTAGTAGAATTTACGAATTACTGCAAAAATAACTGCTATTACTGCGGAATTCAAGGCAGCAATCCGAATGCAAATCGTTACCGTCTGTCAAAAGAGGAAATCCTTTCTGCCTGTGAGAATGGTTACCAGCTTGGATATCGAAGCTTTGTTCTTCAAGGCGGTGAAGATCCTCATTATACAGATGAAGTTATGGTTCCTATCGTGGCAGAGATCAGAAAGCGCTACCCTGATTGTGCCATCACACTTTCTCTTGGGGAACGCTCCAAAGAAAGTTATCAAAAATTATATGATGCAGGGGCTGATCGTTATCTGCTTCGACATGAAGCTGCTGACCCAGAGCTTTACCAGAAACTCCACCCAGAAAGTCTTTCTTTTAGAAAACCGGATCCAGTGTCTGTGGAATCTAAAAGAAATCGGCTATGCTGTAGGAACTGGATTTATGGTTGGAGCCCCTTATCAGACGGTTGAGAATCTTGCAGACGACCTGCTATTTATCAAGGAACTTGACCCACAGATGGTCGGAATCGGTCCTTTTGTTCCACATCACGATACAAGATTTTAAGGAATTTCCTTCTGGAAGTGTGGAACTTACCACATACCTTGTGAGTATTCTTCGTCTGATGAATCCTCATCTTTTGCTTCCTTCCACAACAGCACTTGGTACGATTGATCCTCGTGGAAGGGAAAAAGGAATTCTTGCAGGTGCAAATGTTGTTATGCCGAACCTTTCTCCTGTTGCAGTAAGAAAAGATTATTCTTTATATGACAATAAGATCTGCACTGGAGAGGAAGCTGCTGAATGTGCTGGCTGTCTTGGAAGACGTCTTGCCAGTATTGATTATCAGCTTGTATTCAGCCGTGGAGATTATATCGAATAACCTGCTTATCAGCAGTTATGAAAAAATCCTTGCATAGGGGATTCCATCGGAATTTCCTATGACATGAAAAAGCGTGTAGAATCTTTGAAATCCTACACGCTTTTATTCTGTCTTTTATCTGTTAAGAAATTATCTTCTTCTACTCTTTAATAAGAACTCTGGAATGTTGATCTTAGAGCTTTCCTGTTCGATCTCTTTCATCTCAGGTTCAGAAACATAGCTTGTTGTCTGTACTGGCTGTTCTTCCTCCATGACCTTTCCATTATGTAATGGTTGCCCTGAAAATTCCGGAGCCTGTTGTGTCTGCTGTACTGGCTTCTTCGCTGCAGCAAATCCAGTTCTTGCATTCCCTGTAATATCTGCGGATTTGATTCCTGTTGCGATGATCGTTGCACTGATCTGATCTCCAAAATCTGCATTGACTGTACCGAAGATGACATTGACATCGTCTCCTGCTTCGTCTTTTAAGTATTCCACAGCCTGCTGTGCTTCTAACATTCCAACCGCTCCTGCGAAATTAACGATCACATCTGTAGCTCCTGCAACAGTTGTCTCAAGCAATGGACTTTCCATCGCTGTCTTGATTGCTTCAAGTTCTTCGTCTGCAACACCCATACCGATATGTGCAATACCTTTATCTCTCATAACTGTCTGAATATCAGCAAAATCGACATTGATCAATCCTGGGTTGTAGATCATATCTGTAATTCCCTGTACACCCTGCTGCAGTACTTCATCTGCTTTCTTCAGTGCATCTGGGATCGTTGTTCTCTTATCACAGATCTGTAACAACTTGTCATTCGGAATGACGATCATTGTATCCACCTGATCCTGAAGGCGTGCAATTCCTGACATTGCATTGTTCATACGAGGCTTTCCTTCAAATGTAAATGGTTTTGTCACAACTCCAACTGTTAAAATTCCAAGTCCTTTGGAAATCTCTGCAATGATCGGTGCTGCACCTGTACCGGTACCTCCACCCATTCCACATGTTACAAATACCATATCTGATCCCTGAACCAATTCTGTGATCTCTTCACGATTCTCTTCAACCGCTGCTTCCCCGATCTCAGGTTTTGCTCCTGCTCCAAGTCCCTTTGTCAGTTTCTCCCCGATCTGAATCTTTGTTCCTGCTTTACATAAAGATAAAGCCTGTCTATCTGTATTCACACCCACGAGTTCAACACCCTGGACATTCTCATCTACCATTCGGTTTACCGCATTGTTTCCTGCTCCACCGACTCCTATTACTAAAATCCTTGCTTGTGTGTTCTCAACACTAGGCATAATCTCAACCACGTTGTTCCTCCTTCACGCCATCTATGTTAAAATGACTCCCTTAAATTCTGTACACTAACTTAATGATACCTTCTTTACTAAGTTTTTTCAACTCTTTTTTGGTTGAAAAACAGCAATTTTGTGGTCCTCGCTAAAGTACTTCATGTCAATAGTTCCACTTTTCCCTTTTACTTTCTTAAGCATCCCTGCTAATTCAGAAATCTTGATATCAATATCCTTTTTATTATAAAGATCAACCGTTATCTTATCGCTGATCAATAAGGCATTTCCATCTTCTTTGATATAAATCTGATCGATCGGAAGATTATATTTATCAATTGCAGTCGTAAGTTCTAAAAGATAAGAAAAAACTTTCTCTTTCTTGACTGGAATCTTCTCCTGCATGACCAATTCATCATATTTAAGTCCAGTAACCAATGGAACATCGTCATATTTCTTTTCATAACTTTCCAATGCATAACCATTTTTATCAAAATAGACGTATTTTCCATTATACAGAAGGCATCCAGCCCTCTTTTTTCTTTTACCTCGACCGTGATCGTATCTGGCCGGTTGATCCTTACATGAATCGAATCTATAAATGGCAGAAGATCTGGTGACGCAATCTTACATTTTAAGAAATATGCAACCGAGTTATCAATATATCCATTCTCTACAACTGCCTTTTTAACTTCTGCTTCTGTATAATAACTTAATCCAGAAATTTTGATCTGTTTTGTTTTACACGTCCCTGCAATGATCACAACCGTAAGGATCAAAACTGCAACGATACCAAGCAGTATTTTCTTCCCCGATAGTTTATGTACTTTATTCTTGTTTTTATGCTCATCCATACGGATGACTTTTTTTTCTTCCATCACACTCACCCTTATCTTATGTGAATTTTCTTAGAAATTGATAATACGATTCCCATTTCGATCATGACAACGAGGATCGATGTACCTCCATAACTGATAAATGGAAGTGGAATTCCTGTCGGCGGGATCGTGTTTGTTACAACAGCAATATTGATAAATACCTGAATTGCGATATGTGTCATAAAACCGATCACAATCAGTGATCCAAATAAGTCTTCTGTATTCAGTGCGATCAAGAGCATCCGAAAGATCAGTGCCACAAACACAAGGATCAGACAAACTGCCCCGAACAATCCTAATTCTTCACAAATGATTGAGAAGATCATATCATTGTGTGATTCTGGAATAAATCCCATCTTCTGCATACTCTGCCCAAGTCCTTTTCCAAAAATCCCACCGGAACCAATCGCATATAATGCCTGCATCGTCTGAAATCCCTTTTTGTGACTTTCTGGATGCAGCCAAATCTGTACACGCTCGTTTCGATAACTATTTGCCGTCAACAGATACACGAACAAGAGTATTATTCCACCGCCTGCTGTTAACATAAGTTCTTTCATCTTCGGACTTACCACAAACAGCATGACACCGATCATCGAACACACGACAAGTGCTGTACTTAAGTTCTGTGTAACGATCAGAGCAATGATCGGGACCGTTGGAAGAACGATCACGATACTATCTTTGAATGTTCGGATCTTATGAGCATTTGCTGATAATCTGTTCGCGAGATAGATCACAACCAGGATCTTAGATACTTCTGATGGCTGAAACTGAAATCCTGCGATGCTGATCCAGCGGACTGCACCCTTCTTTGCTGCACCTATGATCAACACAAGAACTAACAGTATGATACTAGCCCAATAACAGCCATTTCCAAACTTCTCACTTTTTATGATGCGGTAATCTAGTTTACAGCATACAACCATTGCAACCGCACCTAACACTATCGCAACTGCCTGCCTTAACAGCCAGTGATAGGAATTTCCATATGTGACAGTACTCTTATATGAACTTGTACTATAGATCATAACCAGACCAAAACATATCAGAAATATTACCAGAAACAACATCGGATAATCAAAGTATCTTTTGCCGGCCATATATTTTTCTTTGATGCGATTTGCCACTTTTTAGTTCTCCTTTAATTTTCTGACACAATCTTTGAAGATATCTCCCCTGACTTCATAATTCGGGAACATTCCCCAGCTTGCACATGCAGGTGATAATAAAACTGCTTCTCCATCTTGGGCTTTTCCTGCAATGTATGAAACTGCTTCTTCCATAGAATCAACAAACTTGATCTTATCAAATCCATGTGTTTTTGCACAATCAGCGATCTTTGGTGCTGTTACACCCATCAAGATCAGTTCTTTAACTTTTCCGTCAAATGCTTCGATCCACTCATCATATGTAGATTTCTTGTCATATCCACCACCGATCAGCCATGTTGGGCGGTTCATTGCTTTGATTCCTTTGATCGCTGCATCTGGATTCGTTCCTTTAGAATCATTATAGTATGCAACACCTTTCACTGTATCCACATATTCAATACGATGTTCTACACCTTTAAACCTCTTGATTCCTTCTTTGATATATGAAACTGGAACTCCCATAGAATAAGTCACTGCGATCGCTGCTAAAATATTTTCATAATTATGGTCTCCTAACAGATTCACATCATCTAATGTACATACGATCTGTTTCTTTCCATTTTCTTCGATGATAAATGCATCACCTTCCATGGAAACCCCTTCTTTTATTTTATGATGCAAACTGAAAAACAGAACTGTTCCATTCGCTCTGTCTGCCATAGCTCTTGTTGTATCATCTTCATAATTTAATACCATTACCTGGTCTTTTGTCTGGTTTTTTCCAATGGATTCTTTTGTCTGTGCATAAACTTCTACTGTACCATGACGATCCAAATGATCTGGTGTGATATTAAGAACTGCACATACATCCGGTTTAAAATCAACGATCGTTTCTAACTGGAAACTGCTGATCTCTGCAGTTGTTACACTGTCCTCTTTTGTATCAAGCGCAACACTTGTATAAGGAATTCCGATATTTCCGACAACAAAACTGCTTTCATAATATCCTTTCATGATCTCTCCAGTCAGCGCTGTTGTCGTTGTCTTTCCGTTGGTTCCTGTGATCGCTGCGATTCTTCCTTTGGATGCCTGATATGCTAATTCAATCTCACTCCATACTGGCTTTTCCTGATCACGAAACATCTGTGCGATCGGTGCATTTACTGAAATCCCAGGACTTAACACTAATAGATCGAACTTACTTACATCTTCTTTTGTGATATTTCCTAAGATCAATGGAATCTCTTTCTTTTCATATAATTTCTCATAAAGTGCCTCTTTCTCAAGGTCTTCCTTTCCATCATACAGACTGACATCTGCACCTGTTTTTAAAAGCAGATTGACAGAACCAATTCCACTTTTTCCTGCTCCTGCTACTAAAAATTTCTTGCTTGTATCTATCATTTCTTTCTCCTTACTAAATCGCTACCAGTCCGATCAGGCAACAAACTGCCGTGGTGATCGCAAAGATTGCTACAACCTTTGTTTCTGGCCATCCTGACAATTCAAAATGATGATGGATCGGTGCCATTTTAAATAATCTTTTCCTTTTGTCATTTTAAAATATAATACCTGTGCCATAACAGATAATACCTCGATCATATAGATCAATGCAACAATTGGGATAAATAAAGACAGGCGAAGCATCAATGCTGTTGCTGCCACAAATCCCCCAAGTGCAAGCGAGCCTGTATCTCCCCATAAACACTCTCGCCGGATATACATTAAATACTAAAAAACCAAGAAGTGAGCCAACCGTCGCACAAGATACCGGCCAGATTCCAGCTGCCAGATCATTATGCCCCATTCCAATAGCTGCCACTGTAAAAAATGTTGCGATCAATACCGTAACACTTGATGCAAGTCCATCCAATCCATCCGTAAAATTAGCTCCATTCACAGTTCCTAACAAAATGATAAAAACCGCTGGGATAAAAAATACTCCAAGGTTTAAATATTTACCATGTGTAAAAGGAATCAGCATCGAAGTTCCTGTCTGCGTGTAATTTATCAAATAATACGCAAAGATTCCTGTGACTATGATCTGCCCAAACATCTTCTGCCAGGCCCGCAGTCCCAGGTTCCTTTTCATAACTACCTTGATGTAATCATCGATAAATCCGATAAATCCAAATCCCAGCGTCACAAACAGCACCGGGATGATCATCGGATATCTTCTAACATAAAATAACGATGCGATTACGATTCCAAGTAATATGATCAGTCCTCCCATCGTCGGAGTCCCTGATTTCTTCAGATGTGATTCGGGTCCTTCTCCCCGGATAAACTGACCGAATTTTAATTTGTGTAAATACCTGATCATCATCGGGCTAAGAAGTACGCTGATAAAAAAGGCAATTAAAACTGGTTTTACAATACCATAATTCATGTCGCCACCTCATTTGTTCTTGTTTCGTCTACGGTTCTTTTTTATCTGGCGTATATTCTTTATAAATCCCCATGTATGGAAGTGCAGTTTGAAACACACTTCTCATCACAGGGGCTGCGATCGTTCCTCCATAGTAAGTTCCATGTGGTTCATCGATCAACACGATCCCAATGATCGCAGGATTGTCTGCTTTCGCAAATCCTAAAAAAGAAGAAATATATTTTCCATTTCCTCTTGGAAGTTTCTCACTGGTTGCCGTCTTTCCCCCAATGGAAAAACCATCCATTCGGCAGTTTCTTCCTGATCCATCGGAAACAACTGCTTCTAACAATTCTTTCATCGTCTCCGATGTCTGTTTTTTATGACACCTTCTTTCACTGAATAAAAAAAGTTTTTAATCTTGTTCCATCCTGCTTCTGAACATATCTTCCAAAATGCGGTGTGATCAGCTTCCCGCCGTTGATCACCGCACTGACTGCTCTTAACAGCTGTAACGGTGTGATCTGTATGGACTGTCCAAAAGACATCGTTGCAAGTTCAACTGCACCGACATTCTTCTTTTGATGCATGATCGAAGATGCTTCTCCAGGAAGGTCGATCCCTGTTTTCTCAAACAGTCCAAGCTGGCGGAATGTCTGATACATTCCATCCACACCAACTCTGGCACCGACATCCATAAATACTGGATTACAGGAATTCATAACACCTTCTTTAAATGTCTCACTTCCATGTCCTCCGACTTTGTGACACCGGATCTTGCGATCCTCCACAATCCGAAATCCTGGACAATTAAAATGATCATTCACGCTGACTTTCGATAATTCCAGTCCTGCAGTTGCCGTTACAATCTTAAAGACCGATCCCGGTTCATAAGTATCATTTAAACAGGAATTCCGCCACTTCTTATTGAGATATTCCTGTTGTTTCTTACTATCTGCCTTTCTTTTCTTTGCTGACAAAGAAAAAGGATCATTCAGATCATATTCTGGAACATTGACCATTGCATAGATTTCTCCATTCTGTGGATTCATCAAAATCATGGATACCTGTTTTGCCTTCTTCTCTTTCTTCACCTTCTTACATGCCTGCACGGCATAATTTTGCAGATTCACATCAAGCGAAATATAAAGATCCCCTCCGGCAACCGGTTCTTCCCTCTCTTCATATGCTCCATCGATTTCTATGCCACTTCCATCTGTCAGTGTCCGGATCCTTCCAGACTTTCCTTTAAGATATCGGTCATAAAAAACCTCCAGTCCAATGATTCCCTGGTTATCTCCTCCTGTGAATCCAAGAACTTTCGATGCCAGGTTATCATATGGATATACTCTTTTGTAGTCTTCATCCACCTTGACCCCGTCAAGTTTAAACTTACGGATACGGTCTGCGATGTCTTTTTCTACATTACTTTTAATTTTTTCCCTTACTGAATTTTTATATACTTTTTTTCGGATCAAAGATTCTTTGATCTTAAGATTCTCAGATAAGACCTTTATTACTTTTTCCCTGTCGGTCACCTGAGAATATATCACAGAGATCGAATAGACTGCTTTGTTCGAAGCGATCTTTACGCCATTTCTGTCGTAAATACTGCCTCTTGGCGCTTTGATCTCCCGGTCTCTTTGATGCAGGTTTCTGGCTAAACTTAAATATTTGTCCGCCTGAGCGATCATCACATAAGAAAGTTTTATCGTCACAACAAAAACCCTGTGAAAAATGCAGCTGTGACAAGCAACAGTTTTTTCTTTGCTTTCGTTCTCATTTTATCTCCATGATCCCTGTCTTAATATAAAGATTATGAAAATAAAATGATGATATTACTTTTTGCTGCTTTTCGCAACATTTAATTCCTTGAGTGATCCTTTTAATACATTCTTTGCGATCTCAACTGCAAGTCCTGTATTCGTCTGAGAATCTCTCTGAATCTCATCGATCACAACATAAACTAGCACCTGTGGATTCTCCACTGGAGCAAATCCACAAAAAGATACGATATAAGTTCCTGCACTTCTTGGAATCTTCTGTGCAGTACCAGTCTTACCACCGGCTGTATAATCCTTCATCTTTGCCTTTGTTCCAGTTCCTGAATCAACAGTTTCTTTCATGTATTTTCTTAATTTATCCGATGTCTCTTTTGAGATCGTCTGTTTCACTAACGTCGGTTCTATATTGCTGACAACTTCTCCATTACTGCTTCGAAGTTGTTTGACCACATGCGGTTTGTAATAATTTCCTCCATTGATCAGAGAACAAAATGCACTTCCCATCTGGATCATAGAGCAGTTAAATGACTGTCCAAAAGAACTTGTGGCAAGATCTGCGGCTGTCATATCTTTTGCATCATGAAGAAGCGATGCTGTCTGTGCTTCTCCAGGAAGATCGATCCCTGTCTTATTCCCAAAATTGAAATTCTTCTGATATCTTGCGAATACATTCTTGCCTTCTTTGGCTGCAATCTGCATCAATGCATCATTGCACGATAATGAAATACTCTGAGACAACGTGATCAATCCATGTCCGCTTCTATGAGAACAGTGAATAGTATGCGGTCCAACCTTCTGGTATCCATCACAATAATAAGTTTCATTGCCCTTTAAGATTCCTTCTTCAAGACCAGCTGCTACCGTAAATGGCTTATATGTTGAACCTGGTTCAAAAGCATTTGATACAATTGGATTCTTCCAGATTTCATTAAATGCTTTTGTCTTTTCTTTCTCACTCATCTTATTAACTTGACTTTGTGAGTATTTCTTTAAGAGATTCTTATCATCTCTTGGGCTTTCCAGATTATAGGAAGTAGAATTTGCCATTGCATAGATCTCTCCATTATTGGGATTCATCACAAGAATGCTGCTTCCCTTACTTCCATATTTCTTTTCAAACTTAGAAAGCTGATCTTCTGCCAGTTTCTGAATATTGGAGTCAATCGTTGTGACAACTGTTTTCCCATTCTCTGGCTCCACAATGGAGCTATCCTGTTCTAATTCTTCGTTTAAATATTTATATTTTCTTCCATCGACGCCTGATAAAGTACTGTTATAATACTGCTCGATCCCTCCAGTTCCGATCATACCGTCTGATACAAAGCCAATGACCTGGCTTGCCAGTGACTGATTCGGATAACGACGTTTGTATTTTTCATTAAATACGATCCCTGAGACATTCTCTGCTTTGTCTGAAGCGATAAAATCTTTCAGATCTGCGATCTGACTATAAGAAAGTTCTTCTCGATATACAGAATAGTAAGAATCTTTATGTCTTTTTATAAATTTTAACAGCTTATCTTCATCTAACTTCATATATTTATGAAGTGCATCAATGGTTGATTTCTGTACCTCTTCGGATCTTAAAATATTCTTTGGTTCTAAAACCAATGTATACATCTTCTGGCTGGTTGCTAATGTATTTCCATCACGATCTAAGATATCTCCCCTTTTATACGGAAGCGTTTCACTAGAATAATTCTGCTGTGATAATACCTGTCTTTTGTAAATTCCGTTCTTAAATATACTAAAATAGATCAATCTTCCAATCAGTAGAACAAAAAGAAGTGCTATGATTCCGCACGCGATCATCGTACGTCGTTTCATAGCATCATTTAATCGTTTGATAGGTTTTCTTCTTTTCTTCAAGTTTGCCACCTCTTAGTCTGCTTTTGGTATCTTCCCGTACTGGCGTATGTATTCTGCATCCTGGCTCTCATAACGAAGAGTATGTTTGGAATCTGGTTTCACCATTCCATATTTCTTTGCCGCAGTTTCTACAGTATCAAAACGAATACTCTGTTCAATCTCAAGATTCAGATCTTCATTCTCTACCTGCAGCGTGTTCAACTGTGTCTTTGCATCCGTAAGAGCCGCTTTTTGATTCAAAACTTTCGTACGCTCTGACAGATAAAAGAAACTTGCAACTGCGATCACACAAAGTCCCGCAACTAATACCTTGATAAAGGCCAGATCGATCGACATCGCTCTCTTCTGATTCTGTCTTGTTGACTCCTTTACCTGATGTTCTCTTCTTGGTCTTGCCTTTCTTGTCTTCCTTGGCTGTCTGCGCACTGGCTCTGCAGCAAGATCTTCTATCTTCCTTGCTGTGTTGCCATAGATCATGTTATATCGTTCTTGTCTCGTCTTGTCCATTGATACTCTCCCTTATTCTGCCCTTTCAAATACTCGAAGCTTGGAACTTTTTGCTCTCTTATTGTACTCTAGTTCTTCTTCCCCTGGAATGATTGGTTTTCTTGTTAACTGTTTTCCTTTCGATACGTTGCCACATACACATACTGGGAAGTTTGGCGGGCATGTACAAGGATTCTCATTCTTCTTAAAAGCTCGTTTGACGATACGGTCTTCTAAAGAATGGAAGGTAATGATACATAATCTTCCACCTGGATTTAAAAGATCGATCATCGCATCAATGCTGTCTTTCAATACGTCTAATTCTCTGTTACATTCGATACGGATCGCCTGAAATGTCTTCTTCGCCGGATGTCCTCCAACGGCTCTGACTTTCATCGGAATCGCACCTTTGATGACTTCTATTAACTGTCCGGTCGTTTCGATCGGACTTTCTTTTCTCTTATTCACGATATGTTTTGCAATGTTCTTTGCAAATTTCTCTTCGCCGTAGTCTCTGATTATATGGAATAGTTCCATCTCGGAATATTCATTGACAATATCTCTTGCAGTCAGTGACTGTCTCTGATCCATTCTCATATCAAGCGGAACATCTTCTCTGTAAGTAAATCCACGTTCCTTCTCATCTAACTGAAAGGATGATACCCCAAGATCTAACAAGATTCCATCAACATGTTCGATTCCAAGATCATGTAACACTTTCGGCATGTTTACATAATTATCACGCACGATCGTTACTTTGTCCTTAAACGGTTCTAACCGCTTCGTGCTTGCAGCAATCGCATCCGCATCCTGGTCGATCCCGATGTATCTTCCTTTCTCTGATAGTTTCTGGCATACATGATATGCATGTCCGCCTCCGCCCAGAGTCCCATCCACATAGATTCCGTCTGGTTTAATATGTAGTTCTTCGATCGTTTCGTCTAATAAAACGGAAATGTGTTTAAATTCCATAATCCACCTAACTTATATGCTTAATCCTAATTCCTGCATGCTGGCTGCGATATCATCCATATCCTCATAAGAATTGTTCTCAATCCACTTCTCCTTACTCCAGATTTCGATGCGGTCAGCCATTCCTGTTAATACAACTTCTTTCTTCATCTGGGCAAATTCCCGAAGTGTCGCTGGGATCAAGGTTCTTCCCTGCTTGTCCATCTCACATGGAGCTGCCCCTGCCATGAAAAATCTCGAAAACTTTCTGGCATCTTTATTAATAAGTGGCAAAGTTTTTAGCTTTCCTTGAAAGCTTTCCCATTCGTTTTGTGGGAACACAAACAGGCATCCATCCAATCCCTTTGTCATCACAAATTCCTGACCTAATTCTTCCCGGAATCGTGAAGGAATGATCAGCCTGCCTTTTGCATCAATCGTGTGATTAAATTCCCCCATAAACATGGACATCACCACTTTCCACCACTTCTTACCACTTATAAATTTCATTTTATACGATAGACTTATAAATTGCAAGGAATAATCCACAATCAAATCTTAGTTTTTCTTAGAAATCCTTGTTTTTTGCGCAAAAAAGAAGGGATTCCCTAAAAGTGGTTTGATTTCCCTTCTTTTTGTGTCTTATTTCGTTATTTTCTTCCTTTTATATAAGATAAATGCTGTTCCAAATACTGCAAGGATCAGTGCTAAGATCTGGGATACCCTGATTCCTGTAGATCCGATCATCAGGGAATCGGTCCTTAATCCTTCAATCAAAAATCTTCCGATTCCATAACCAATACAATAAATGGCGATCAATTCTCCATCAAATTTCTTTCTCTTCGTAAAAAAGAAAATGATCAACAGTAGTAAAACAAGATTCCACATAGATTCATATAAGAATGTCGGATGTACCTGAATAAAGGTTGCTGCTTCATTTCCAGATACAACATAAGTTGCCTTATCATACAATCCATTGGATACGATCTCATCAATCCTTCCGTGTTCAATAAAGAAATTTGTCGGAATCTGCATTGCAAATAAACTGTTGGTATATGATCCAAACGCTTCTCTGTTAAAGAAATTGCCCCATCGTCCAAGAATCTGACCGACAAGCAGCCCTTTTACCGCCACATCTCCAAACTGAAGCATAGATAAATGTTTCTTCTTGCAGAAGATATATAATGTGATTGCACCTGCGATCACACCTCCATAAATTGCAAGTCCTCCATTTCTGATCTGTATGATCTCTGACAAATGATTCTTATAATAATCCCATGAAAAGATCACATAATAGAGTCTTGCTCCTACGATCGCCGGAATGATCATCGTGATCAGATAGTCAAAGACTAATTCCGGATCAAATTTATTTTCATGTTTTGCTGCGTAATAAGAAACGATCAATCCAAGCAAGAATCCTGTTGCAATGATCATTCCATAATATTTGATCTCAAACCCT
>ENA-OQOA01000537-OQOA01000537.1-human-gut-metagenome-genome-assembly--contig:-NODE-537-length-15960-cov-2.987621_pt1 | contig 15960 bp, 20 predicted proteins | sample MGYA00242633_ERZ504888 | MGnify/ENA primary metagenome ERZ504888 (study PRJEB26092, sample SAMD00036372) | human gut metagenome | host: Homo sapiens | study: EMG produced TPA metagenomics assembly of... | reverse complement strand
TCCTAATACGCATGGAACAGGCTGTACGCTATCTTCAGCAATAGCCTCTAACCTTGCAAAGGGAAGAGATCTTGAGACATCAGTCAGGTGTGCAAAGAATTATATATCAGGTGCACTTGCTGCTATGCTTGACCTTGGTAAGGGAAGTGGACCTATGAATCATGCATTTGCGATAGACGGAGAGTATCATAACTTACGGTAGTAGCCTGTCTTAACAAATAATAGATGAATATTTTGTGAAAGTATGGTAACATAGCATATGTTACACTAATAAATATTAAGAAGCAGATATATTATTTTTTAAGAATGAAATGATTACAATAAGTAATATTATTTCTGTTTCATAAACAAGGAGGATTTTATTAATGAAAATAGCAGTATCATACGAGGATGGTAATATATTCCAGCATTTTGGGCATTCTAAGATGTTTAAAATATATGAGATAGATGGTCAGAATATTGTTGATACTAAGATTATAGAAGCACAAGGTTCAGGACATAGTGCGCTTGCAACAATGCTTGATGATATTAATGTGGATGCTCTGATATGTGGTGGCATAGGAAACGGAGCTATGGAAGCACTTGTTCAGATGGGTATAGAGGTGTGCTCAGGAGTATCTGGTGATGCAGACGAGGCAGTAGCAGAATATCTTAATGGCTCACTTGAATCACAGGGTGTTAACTGTGATCATCATAATAATGGAGAGGAACATAGCTGTGGACACTGTGGAAGTGACGAAGAAGATTGTGGCTGTGGCAGCTGTGGTGATGATGATGGACATGGTTGTGGCGGATGTTCTGGCTGTGGTGGAAGTTATACACCACCTTTTGATGGTCCTAATGTCGGAAAGACATGCAGGGTGCATTATAAGGGAACCTTCAACGATGGAACACAGTTTGACTCATCTTATGACAGGGGAGAACCATTGGAGTTCGTATGTGGTGCTGGTATGATGATACTTGGTTTTGACAGGGCAGTAGCAGCTATGAATGTTGGAGATGTCATAGATGTACATCTTATGCCATCAGAAGCATATGGTGAGGTTGAGCCAGAAGCATTTATAACAGTACCTGTTAAGGAACTTGGCTCAGGCGTAAAAGACCTTAAGGTAGACGATAAGGTATATCTTCAGAACGCACTTGGACAGCCTTTTGTGGCAAGAGTAGCAGCACTTACAGATGATGAGATAACATTTGATGCTAACCATGAGATGGCAGGAAAAGAGCTTAACTTTAAGATAGAGCTTGTAGAAGTGCAGTAGTAGAAAAAATATAAAGATAATAAAAATAATAATGATATATTGACTAATGCAAAGCTGAGTGCTATTATTCTAAATAATTTAATAAGCTAAACCGTTGAAGCGGAGATAACGGCAATGATGCCTGTACAGAGAGTCTGCTAGGCTGAGATGCAGATAAGAAACAAGTTGTCAAATGGACCGCTGAGGGCACAAGGGAAATGCATATATGCATAGTATAGTGTGACGTTGCAGGCAGACGTTATATGCCGAGGGTATGTTAGTATCCTGCTAAGAGCATGATTAATATCATGAATTCAAGGTGGCACCGCGGATAGTGAATATAATATAAGCACATTATTCGTCCTTGACAGAAAGTATAATTCTGTCAGGGACTTTTTTTATGCATTGATGAAGGCTGAGGAGCATATAATGCAATCGTTACTAACAGAGAGTAGTGATGAGAAAGACATATTAATAATTATCCTGTGACAGATACAAAACAAGGAGGATAGTGTGAAAAATAAGATTTTTCACACGCAAGATTTGTGCTTACGCACAAACTTTAGATGCGCAAAAGACAGCGCAAGAATGGAGATTTATATGATTAAAGAAGCGATTGTAAAGATTGTAAACAAAGGTGATTTGAGTTATGATGAGGCTTATGCTGTAATGAATGAGATTATGAATGGAGAAACCTCTCCTACACAGAATGCAGCATTTCTTGCAGCACTTTCAACTAAGAGTGCCAAGGCAGAAACTATTGATGAGATAGCCGGATGTGCAGCAGCCATGAGAGAGCATGCAGTTAAGGTTGAAACAGGTATGGATATATTCGAGATAGTTGGTACAGGTGGTGATAATGCGCAGAGCTTTAATATATCTACTACATCTGCATTTGTAGCAGCTGCTGGCGGCATGAAGGTTGCAAAGCATGGAAACAGGGCAGCATCTTCTAAGTGTGGAACAGCAGATTGTCTTGAGGCACTTGGTGTTAATATACAACAGGATCCAGAAAAATGTGTTGAACTTCTTAAGGAAGTTGGAATGTGCTTCTTCTTTGCACAGAAATATCATACATCAATGAAATATGTTGGTGCTATCCGTAAGGAGCTGGGGGTAAGAACAGTATTTAACATACTTGGACCACTTACTAACCCAGGTTCACCATCTATGCAGCTTCTTGGTGTATATGATGAATACCTTGTAGAACCTTTAGCGCAGGTTCTTGTAAGCCTTGGAGTTAAGAGAGGCATGGTAGTATATGGCATGGATAAGTTAGATGAGATATCTATGAGTGCACCAACTAAGGTATGCGAGATCCGTGATGGCTGGATGAAGTCATATGTTATCAAGCCAGAGGATTTCGGACTTATGCGTTGTACAAAGGATGACCTTAAGGGAGGCGCCCCAGAAGATAATGCAAGAATAACAAGAGCCATACTTAATGGTGAAAAAGGACCTAAGAGAGATGCTGTTCTTATGAATGCAGGTGCTTCACTCTATATAGGTGGAAAGGCAGACAGTCTTGCGGATGGCATAAAGCTAGCAGCAGAGCTTATTGATTCAGGCGAGGCTGATAAAGTACTTGATAAATTTATTGAAGTAAGTAACAGATAGTTAGAAATGGAGTAAATGTAGATTAAGATGAAAGAGTTAAGTAATAGATCAGCTGACTTTACAGATTCAGTTATAAGAAGAATGACAAGGGTTGCCAATAAATATGGGGCAGTTAATCTGTCGCAGGGCTTTCCTGACTTTGACCCACCAGAGGAAATAACAGACAGGCTGGCAGAAGTAGCTAAAGAGGGACCACATCAGTATGCACTTACCTGGGGTGCTAAGAATTTCCGTGATGCCATAGCTGATAAATACGAACATTTTTCGGGATTAAAGGTTGATCCTGAATCAGAGATAGTCGTTACATGTGGAAGTACAGAGGCTATGATGGCAACTATGCTCAGTATTACTAATCCGGGTGATAAGGTTGTTATATTCTCACCATTTTATGAAAATTATGGCGCAGATACTATACTTTCAGGGGCAGAGCCGGTGTATGTTCCACTTGTTCCACCTGAATTTACATTTGATGCTGCAAAGCTTGAGGAAGCATTTGCAAGTGGAGCCAAAGCACTTATATTATGCAATCCGTCTAATCCATGCGGAAAAGTATTTACCATGGAAGAGATGCAGACAATAGCTGAACTTGCAAAGAAGTATGATGCTTATGTTGTAACAGATGAAGTGTATGAACACATAATATATGCACCTAATAAACATGTTTATATGCAGGCACTTGACGGCATGAGAGAAAGAACTATTGTATGTAATTCTTTGTCGAAAACATATTCTATAACAGGCTGGAGACTGGGTTATGTTATAGCTAATCCGCAGATTATAGACAGAGTAAAGAAAGTCCACGATTTTCTTACAGTTGGGGCAGCAGCACCACTTATGGAGGCGGCTGTTACGGGCTTAAAGTTTGATGATGAATATTATGACAAGCTGGCAGCACATTATGCACATATGAAAGAAGTGTTTGTAGGCGGACTTAAGGAGCTTGGACTTACATATACAGATCCACAGGGTGCTTACTATGTTCTTGTTGATGTAAGCGAATTCGGTGTTAAGGATGATGTGAAATTCTGTGAATGGATGGCACAGTATGTAGGTGTTGCAGCAGTTCCGGGCTCAAGCTTTTTCAGGGAGGATGTACATCATCTTATAAGATTTCATTTTGCGAAAAAGGATGATACGCTTAAGGAGGCTATAAGAAGACTTGCGACACTTAGGGAGAAGGCTTTGAGTGTTGGAGAAGCTGAGTGGAAATAAGGGGAAAATAATCAAAATATTATTAATTTTTTAATTGTAATTACATATAATATATATGAATAAGATAACTTGAACTTATTCATTAACGAGATAATTATAGCTGGGTCTCCATTAACCTTCGGGGTTAATCCGTAAAGAGATGAACATTTAAAGAGTGGGGTTGTCGCACTAAGAAATTAGTGCGATGCCTCTTTTTAGAATGATTTGTAGAATATTTCTTTATATTAATCAAGCCTTATACTCCGCTATAAGCGCAGTATCCTCCATCAACTGGAAGCACTATTCCATTAACGAATCCGGAAGCATCATCACTTGCAAGAAATAGTGCCGCACCGATAAGCTCTTCCGGATTGCCGAATCTTCCCATAGGAGTGCCGGCAATTATCTTTCTGGCTCTGGGTGTTAGTGAACCATCTTTGTTGAATAACAGGTCGTGGTTTTGTTTAGCAGCATAGAAGCCTGGTGCAATAGCATTGCATCTTATTCCGCTTTCACCCATATGTGTGGCAAGCCATTGTGTCAGATTAAGTATTGCACTCTTGGCGTTGCTGTATGTAACAACCTTTGTTAAAGGAAGTATAGATGATACAGAGGCTATGTTTATGATACTTCCGCTTCTTTTTTAACCATATCACGTGTGAATACCTGGATAGGAAGAAGAGTTCCCATAAAGTTAAGCTCCATAACCTCACGAATCTTTGTTTCATCAAGATTCCAGAATGAATAATCATCATCTTCAGGCTCTTTTTTTAACATTTCAACTGATGTTATGGCACCAGGCTGGTTACCTCCAGCACCATTGATAAGTATATCGCAGCTTCCAAGTTCAGCTTTGATTGCTTCATATGTTTTAGTAAGCTCTTCTTTATCAGTAACATCGCTGCAGTAGCCTTTTATGGTAACAGCAGCATTGTGTTCTTTTAAAGCATTGGATGTAAGTTCGTTAACAACCTTTTCCATATTCACTTTATTTCTTCCAATAATTGCTGTTTTGGCACCGCTTACGGCGAGCCCATAAGCCATGGCTGAGCATAAGGTTCCACTGCCTCCGGTTACTATTGCTGTTTTTCCGGTTAGATTAACGTTAAATGGTATTTTCATATATTAATCTGCCTTTCCTACATATTTATATTTTGTTAGTTATCATCATCGTTGAATCCATTCATAAGAAAGTCGTTCCATTTGGCATTGACTTCCTCAAGTTCTTTCTTTTGCATAATCCTGTTTCTGTCAGCAAGAATAGATAACATTTCGTCTGCTATCTCAGCAACAGGAGGATGTTCGTAGTGATAAAGATATCCTATCATTCTTTGTGCAGTGAAGTCTGTGTTAAGATTTCTTGTTATGATATCGCAGAACTCCTCTGGATAATCTCTTTCAAGCATCAGCTTATATAGCTGCATACTTACTTCTGATCTTGGTTTCATAATAAAATCCTTTCGTTTGCCATAGGCAAAAACCCACTACCTTTAGGTGGTGGGCAGTTGACATAATAGTAGTCCCCTGACTTTTATACTCTTATCATTATATAAAAAAATATTAGAATCTCAATATGCATTTCCGATAAAAAGAAAATAAGATTGATAAGATATAATGAGCGCAAAAAGAAAGGAAGCGGCTGCGAAGCAGACATTTACTTTTCTTGCGCCATTAACGAACGAACAGCCATGCGAAGCAGGGCGAAAGAGCGCGTAGTGCGGGTTCGTGAGTGTACGGATAGATAATGTGAAAGATATTTATAAACTGTAAATTGAAAAAAATACAGAATATGATATTATTTAAGCATATAGATTCGTGTTTACATGTAGTTACAGGTGATGAAAGATTGTTAAAGGATACGATTTGTTTATGAAGCTATGTTCAATGATAATAAATGAAATAAAATCAGTATATCAATATGAGAAAAGATCAAGAGTGGATATAGGAACACTTCAGAATGTCATGCTGATATTTGTTGTTGTGATGCTGCTTATTGATATACAGAATTTAAAACTTGGTGAGTATGTTATTGCTGCTATTACATTTGTGGTAGCAGTGGTCAGTATATTTGCGATTCTGGCATTAGGCCATTCTGATAAGATATACCGGATATGCATGGCAGCAGTGATTGCTTTTCTTATATTAGCTGTTCCAATCTCATTATATGGATCAAACAAAGGATTTTCAATGATGTGGTATTTTCTTGTACCTATAATATCTATTATTCTTCTTGGAATGCCTTTTGGAATGCCGGTAAGTGTCGGTTTTGGATTATATGTTACAGTAATGTTTTATACACCATTAAAAGAACTGCTTATATATGATTATCCTAAGTATTATCTCTTTTATTATCCATTATTTTACTGGTCATTTTTTGTGATAGTTGTTGTCATAGATATATTTTATAAGCGTTATCAGATGAATCAGGAGGAAAATGAAAAAGAACTGGAAAAGGATGTAGCTATAGCTCTTGAAGACAGAAAGAAGCTTATGATAGATGCAGTTACAGCCATAAGTCAGATGCTTGATGCAAAGGATGGTTATACTCAGTAGCACTCAAAGAGGGTGGCAGAGTATTCGTTGATGATAGCTAAGAGCATGAATAAGTTTTCCGATAAAGATTATAAAATCATATACAGGAGTGCGTTACTACACGATATAGGAAAGATAGCGGTTCCTGATATGATTCTTAACAAGCCAGGAAGACTGACTGATGAAGAGTATGATATTATGAGGAAGCACACTGTATGGGGTGGCGAGATATTAAAGGATCTTGAGTTTCTGCCAGATGCGGATAAAGGTGCAATATATCATCACGAGAGGATAGATGGTAAGGGCTATCCTTATGGTATTAAGGCAGATGAGCTTCCAGCTTTGGTAAGAATAATAAGTGCAGCGGATTCACTTGATGCCATGAGTTCTAACAGATGTTACAGGAAACAGTGTGATAAGCAGTATATTATAGATGAATTTAAAAAGGGTGCTGGCAGACAGTTTGATAATGAAGTTGCACATATCGTTATAAGTCTTATAGAAAAGGGTGAATTGTTGTCGGAAGCATAGAGCCATCCTGATAAAAAGCAAAAGAGGGATATTGTATGAATATGAAGATTAGAAAGTCAGGGAAAGATGTCAGTTACAGGGAAATATTCTTATGTCCATACGAGGACAGGCTGCTTGCACTGTGTGTCAAGCTTGTATTCGGATTCGTATGGCTTATAAATATGTTAGTAGGCATAGTGCTTGATGTTGGATATGAGTATGATATACAGGCAGCCTTGATAGTTTTAATCATGGCGGTTAATATTGCAATATCAGTTAAGAATTATAATATATGGATTGATTTTGTTACGTTTGCAATTATGAGTTTGCCTGTTTATAGTTTATTGTTTGAGGCTGATATTGAGGCCTTTAGCATAATGTATCCGGTTCTTTTTTCATGTGCTACAGTATTTGTACTCGGAATAAAGTATAGTCTTCCCATTAATATAGTATGTCTTGGTTCTATTATATATTGCTGCAGGTTTAATAATGCTGATACTATAGATATTTATGATGAAAATATTGTTTTAAGGTTACCGTATTTTTTCATATGCATGCTGCTTATTATATATTGTCTTATGTTTTTTATCCAGAAGAACTGGGTTGAGAAAAAGAATATAAAACATAGGCTGGAAAACAGAATATATGAAGAGAATATAAGGCTTGAGAATATATCCATGAAGGTCATGAATACCATGGTTCATGCACTTGGTGCCAAGATATATGGAGAAGAGGAACATTTAAAGCAAGTTGCAGAATATGCCAGAGAGATAGCGTTGCGTAAAGGACTTGACCAGAAAATGTGTATGAATGCATATAATGCAGGTCTGCTTCATGAGATAGGCATGGCTGCTATACCAGATGAGCTTATAAATAAGAATAAGCTTTCAGATGAAGAATATGATATATTCAAAACATATGTTGATAAAGGCTATGAAATCGTAGGCATGCTTAGAACATCAAGTGCAGAAAGCATAGCAGAAGCAGTACATTATCATAGGGAAAACTATGATGGAAGTGGATATCCAAGTGGGTTAAAGAAAAGTGAGATTCCACTTTTAGCAAGGATTATCATGGTTGCAGATTATACTGACAGACACTTAAGAAGAGGAGAGAGCAGTCAGATAGTTATACGTAAGTTAAGGACGTTATCGGGAGATAAGTTTGACCCTGCAGATGCAAGGATTATGGAGAACATATTAAATGAATCAAACCAATAGCTTATGTCTGCAGGCAGAAGTAAAAAAGTAATATAAAGAAAAGTAAAATAAAGGAAAGTAAAAAAAGAAAAGTAAGAATGGAGAAAAGAATAGTATGTCAGAGATAAAGCTGGGCTGCCATGTGGGTATGGCAGGTAAGGAAATGTTTTTAGCATCCGCAAAGGAAGCAGCTTCATATGGAGCGAATGTTTTTATGTTATACACAGGAGCACCACAGAATACACGAAGAAAAGAGATATCAGAACTGAATATAGATGCAGGGTGGGAATATGCGCATGCACATGGCATAGATGAGATAGTTGTACATGCACCATATATTATCAACCTGGCTAACACAGTTAAGCCAGAGACATATGAGCTTGCAGTAGAATTCCTTGAAAAAGAGATTATCCGGACAGCTGCCATGAGAAGCCATATACTCGTGCTTCATCCAGGAAGCCATGTGAATGCAGGTGTTCTTGAAGGAACGGCACAGATAATAAAAGGTCTTAATACAGTATTGAACCAGAATGATGATGATGTATATATAGCACTTGAAACTATGGCAGGAAAAGGCAGTGAGATAGGAAGAACCTTCGATGAATTAAAAGCAATATACGATGGCGTTGAAAAATCTGACAGGCTGCGGGTATGTTTTGATACATGCCATGTGAATGATGCAGGCTATGATATAGTCAATCATTATGACGAAGTGTTTGAAGAATTCGATAAGGTTATAGGTCTTGATCAGATTGCAGTATTTCATATTAATGATAGCATGAATCCATTGGGAGCACATAAGGACCGTCATGCTAACATAGACAAGGGTAATATTGGATATGGGACACTCCATAGATTAGTCCATGATGAAAGATTTGTTAATGTGCCTAAAATACTTGAAACACCATGGGTAGCAGTTGATGGCAGTGATAAGAAAGTCCCTCCTTATAAAGAAGAAATAGCATGGTTATTAAAATAAAATCAAAAATATAAATAAAAAATGCTATTTTTCATAAGACATACGGGCAGGATTGTGCTAAAATGCATGTGAATAAAAAGTAATGCAGAAATGGAGGATTACTTATGAAGCTGATAGCAATTATAGATGATAACTATGGAATGATGTTTAATAACAGAAGACAAAGTAAGGATTCAGTACTTATAGACAGAATAATAGAGATTTCAAAGGAACATAAGCTGTGGGTATCTATGTATACAAAGTCATTGTTTCCACATAACGATAATATAGTTCTTAGCCAGAACTTTGGACAGGCTGATAAAGAAGATTATGTTTTATTGAAGATGATAAGGTATCAGATGTTCAGGAGCATATTGATATGATATATCTTTATAAGTGGAACAGAGAGTATCCATCAGATACTACATTTCCTGAAAAGCTGTTAAATGAGTTCACGCTGGAAAGCTCTGATGAGTTTGAGGGAAGTTCTCATGATAAGATTACAGAAGAAATATACAGAAGAAAGAAATAAAAAACAGAATTGTGTGCAGGGTTATATGTTAAATAGAATTAAAAAATGGACGTGGCATGGATGTGCTATACTGTCTGTTGTACTGATGCTGATATGTGCAACAGGACTTACAGCATGTTTTAAGCCAGAAGATACAGTACAGAATTCAGTAAGCAGCAATGAAACGATAAAAAATGATTCAGGTGTGTCTGATTATGAAGAATTTGCCTCATCATTAGATACATTGCCTGAATATTCAGGCAATCCGTACATTGTTGTAAATGATAATACACCATTTTTCACAGAAGCTGACAAGACGACAGCATCTTTTGAACAATATGGAGAACTTGATTCACTTGGAAGATGTACAACCGCTTATGCTAATGTGGGAAAAGATCTTATGCCAACAGAAAAAAGAGGTTCAATAGGTTCGGTGAAACCTACTGGATGGCAGACAGCCAAGTATGATAATGTGGATGGAAAGTATCTGTATAACAGATGTCATCTTATCGGATATCAGTTAACAGCAGAGAATGCCAACAAAAAGAACCTCATAACAGGAACAAGATATCTTAATGTAAATGGTATGCTGCCTTTTGAGAATATGGTTGCAGATTATATTAAAGAGACTAATAACCATGTTTTATACAGGGTTACGCCAGTATTCATAGGAGATAATCTTGTTGCCAGCGGCGTTCTTATGGAAGCAGAGTCAGTAGAAGATAATGGTGAAGGAATATTATTTAATGTTTACTGCTATAATGTACAGCCAGGAATAGTGATAGACTATGCAACAGGCGACAGCCACCAATAGAATATAATAAAAGATTAATGTAAGGACCAGATTATTTGTTACGTAAAGTTACAGATAAGCTGGTCTTTTTATGTGTTTTTGTTTTGCAGATAAACAATAAAAAAGCTGTGCCGTGTGACCATCATGTGACCATTCCCATTCATAATAGCTACCGTAGAATATATTAAAGGAAAGGAGTTAGTGGATGAATGAAAAACCAGGATGGTTTCATATCAGTAAGACATCAGGTAATAAGCGCCTGGCGCGCAGTATGTTATTAATATTATGTGCAGCTATAAGTCTTATATTCACAGGAGCATTTATAACATATGCGGTTTTAAAAACAGTTACACCTACGGCAACAAATGTGTTTCAGTCAGATAAGAATATAAGAATAAAACTGGATGAACCACAGTGGGAGGATCATGGCATGTCAGAGGCACTTGGATATGTGCCTGGGCAGAAGATTGACAAGGATCCAACAGTTACATTACAGGCTGATAGTGTTGATTCTTATGTGGCATTAAAGGTGCAGTATTATGGTGCCAATAACCAGGAACTTACAGGAGAAGAGTTTGGCAGGCTTTATCTTAACAAAGATAAGCAGGATGGAATTGACAGTGAAGGAATAGATTATTCCTATGCATGGGAATATATAGGGATGGCTGCGGATGATAAAGGCGAGGTATATATATATAAGGATATCTTAAGCCAGGATGCTGAATCAACTGTTAAGAAAGAGAATGTGACAGAACCATTGTTTACAAGAGTATATCTTAGCAGAGATATACAGCAGGATGAAGTTAAAAAAAGACTGCCAGAATTTAATATAAAAATAACAGCATATGCTATCCAGGCAGATGGAAACACATATGATAGTGCAAAAACTGAAATGATGAGTTTTATAAACAGCATAGCTGATTATTAAATATATGTGGAGGGATCATATCAATGAATAAGATGAAAAAAATCACAGCAACAGCAGCAGCCATGGCTATTTCTGCAGGTCTTGCAGTTGGAGGAACGCTTGCTTATCTTAATTCTGTAACAGAAACTAAGACAAATACATTTACATCAGGAAAGAATATAACAACAACACTTACAGAGACAGAATGGACAGCTGATTCAGGAAAGAACTATACACCTGGTGATGTTATAAGAAAGAATCCGGTTATGAAGAATGAATCAGATCAGGCAGTATATATGGCAATTAAGGTTGATTATACTGATGCACAGGGCAGTCTTATGAGTGCAGAAGCTTTTGAAAAATATGCATCAGTTACTGACTTTGACTTAGATGACTGGGAAAAGATAGCAGTTAACCAGGATGGAAGTGAAATGTGGGTATATAAGAGTGCAGTAGAAGCAGGTTCCGCTACAGAAGCGTTGTTTAATAATGTTGAAGTATACACAGGAATAACAGAGGAATGGTCATCGGCTGCTAAGACGACGACAGTATATAAGTGTGATGCAGATGGTAACAAGCTTGAGATTATTGATGTTGACAGCGACGAATATGATCCAACAGTTATTTACAAGGACCAGGATGGAAATATAGTAGATGCAGGTACACTTCCATCATTTAACATCAAGGTGACAGGTTTTGCTGTCCAGGCATCAACATTTGCAGATTATGAAGAAGCACAGCCAGAGCTTGTAAAGCTTGTTAACAGCAGGACGGCAGCCGGTTCACAGTTTACAGCTGATTAAGATAGAGTAAATATATAAATCAAAATAGTGAAATAAAAAATGCAGGAGGGTGTAAAAGAATCAGTATGTTTAAGAATAGAAAAAATTTGTAATAGGTCTTACTGCTTCAGCGTTATGCATAACATCGGTAGTTGGTGGAACTTTAGCATATTTTACAGATAAGGATATACGTTCTAACGTAGTAACGCTGGGGCATGTAACAGGAACACTTACAGAAACAGATGAACATAAAAGAGATGATAACACAACAGGTAAGGATTATAGTAACGTAAAGCCGGGTGATGTGTTGTCAAAGGATCCGACTGTTAACCTTAAGTCTGATTCAGAGGATGCATATGTCAGAGTAAGAATAGACTACAAGGGACTTACAGATGAGCAGGCAGCAGATATTGAGGAAGCTCTTGATATCCAAAAAGGATGGGTAAAGTCAGACGATGGATATTATTATTATCAAAATATACTATCTAACAAGAATGATGGAGAAACATCATCAAAAGTATTTACTAAAGTAACAATACCAGCTGAATGGGGTAATGAAATGGCCGATAAAACATTTAATATTGATGCAAGGGCAGAATTCATACAGGCAGATAATTTTACACCGGTAAAGGATGCTTATGGAAATATCACAGGCTGGGGTAATGCAGATATAAAGTAAGTGTCAAAATGTTATTTTGTATACAGCGGTAAGGTGTAAATGGAAAAAAGCTGTTATATAAAATATGTCATAAACAAAACATGTCAGTCATAGAATAGAAAGTGTGTGAAAACGGGGCAAATTACATAATTTGCCCCGTTTATGTAAAACATCTGTTAAAAATGTGTGCTTCGCACAAACTTGAGATGCGCAAAGAAGCAGCGCAGGAATGGAGAGTTATTATGAGAAAAAAGCTGTTAATCACTGCGGCGGCAATAATTCTTTCAGCGGATTTTATCGCTGGTGGGACTATGGCTATATATAGGGCTGCAGCACACACCGATAAAACAATATCAACATCTTCAATAGGGGTGAGTCTGAATGTTAATGAAGACAATATTGATAGGAATTCCAATGAAAATGCGATAAATACAGAAATGGTTAGCCAGCGCGTAATACAGAAGGTGTCAGCAAAAAATACAGGAGCCAGACCGCAGTATGTAAGGGTGAAGGTGAAAAAAGAGTGGCTTGATAATAAAGAAGCAGTTACAGAAAGAGAAGGACAGAAGCTTAATGAGGATTATATTGGAATAAATTACGTAAATACCAATGACTGGATATATGTAAGTCCGTCTGGTAATGATGATGACCCTGATGGTTACCTGTATTATAAAAAATAGTAGCTCCTGGGGAGAGTACAAGTGATTTTATGGATGCATATACAGTACTTCTTGGAGTTAATGGTAACACTAATATATACAGGGATTTGTCTGCCAGGGTTACTTATGATGCCAATGCTATACAGACAGTTGCTGCAAAAGCTGCCATGTTGTATGAGTGGGGAATGCTTGCAGAAATAGATGATGACGGAATGATACGGGATATAAAGTATCCTGAATCTGGAAAAGAATATGAGATTACAAATGATATAACTAAGGTAACACCAGGTGCTAAAGCTTTGGCAGCAGATGCATCTGTAAAGACATCAGAAAAAATGCTACATCAATAACTCTTGATAACAGTGCGGTAAAGTTTGGTGTAGTCGAAAAAGATGCAGATTTTAAAGATATGGAACCAGGAGAATCAAGAGAAGGAAAGATAAGTTTATATAATAATTCAGATAAAAATATGGATTTTTATATAAATAGTGAGCTTATCAGTAATATTGCAGATGAAGGCAGTAAAGCAGGCATATACAACATAAAAATATATAAAAGTGTTAAAGATAACGAATATTCTTTGCTATATGACGGAATCATAGGTAGTCAGGATACAACAGGGAATACGAAAACAGATAGTGCGTTAAGTGGAAATATTCTTATAGGGGATAAGTATATTGCAACACTTTCAGGAGGAGAGAGTGCGGATATAAGAATCGTTGTGACACTTGATGGAGAAACTATGGATAATTCTTATATGAATAAAGAAGGAGGGATACGTATTAATGTGAGCGCACAGCCAAACAGTGATGCAGCCTGTAAACCAAAACAAGTGTCATGACAGGAGATAACTCTTTACTTATGTTATATGGAGTGCTTGCAGTTATAGCAGGAACAGCGGTTTTGGGAACATTAGCCGGTCTGTATTGCAGAAGAAAAGAAAAGCATAACACTACAAAAAAAGAATTATAGCTGGTGAAGTATATTGCAGGAGCAGGGAATAGTATATGTTACGTTTCTGGATGATTTTTGTATGACATACAACGGGATAATACTTGATAATAGCAGAATAAAATCAGATAAAATAACGAAGCTGTTGTCTTATATAATAAGTCACTGGAATAGTAATATATCAGTCGGGGAATTATCAGATGCATTATGGAATGATGAGGAAAGCGATAATCCTGCCAATGCTTTGAAAAATCTTGTGTATAGGGCAAGAAGCATATTAAAGAAGAATTTTGGACAGATCGAATTCATAAAAACCGGACGTGGATATTATAGCTGGAACAGGGGATATATCAGTAAATGCGGATGCATGGGAGTTTGAATGCATGTGTGAAAAAGCAAAAAACATAAAGTCAGTATCAGAAAAGACAGATTATCAGAAAAAAGCCCTAAAATATTATAAGAAAAGATTTTTAGAAAAATATACTGACTGTTACTGGATTGTTACACTTAACGCTTACTATCATACCATGTATATAAATGAGGTTGTGAAACTGTCAGAGACATTGTATGCATGTAATGATTATAAAAATATGGAAATAGTGTGCAGCCGGGCACTTATGACAGATGACTTGTCAGAGGATGTGCATTATTACTATATGAGGGCTCTTATAAGCCAGAACAGACAGGCTGAGGCAGAAAAACATTTTAAGCAGCTTGAACAGTTATTTAAAGAACGTCTGTGTGTGAAGCCATCTGAAAAATATGTAACCTTAACAAGAAATTACTTTAAATCACGATAATATAATTCATAGATATTCACGTGGTGCGGTAGTATGTGATTATGAAGAGTTCATGAAAAAACTGTGAAAATAGAAAAAACGCCGTATACGGTAGAAATAACAGTAAGTGCATATACAGTAGTTTTTAATAAAAAGCTCTGAAAACATTTTTATATACACTTAAACATTCGTTAAGGGAGAGTGATATAGTCGCTGCCTGTGATAAAAACACATTATATTATTCTGCTTTCAAGACTGCAGTATAGATAATGTAAGAGATATTGTAAAACGTATATTAGATAACTGCAGTAAAAAACAACAGAAAGAAATTCCAGAGTATAAGCTTAAGAAGCTTATCTGCGATGTGGAAAAATAAAAATATTAATCTGGAAGGAGAGAATATGTCAGGTAAGATAAAGAAGAAGCTGCCAGTTATACTGGTAAGTATAAGTATGTTTGTAGTGTTTTCTGGTATTATCCTTACACTTATGTGTACAACAGGGTTAACAGAAATACCAGCTTTATATAACGTAAGAAAGGAAGAAACAGCTAATAAAGAAAACAAAGCAGTTGTTGATAATGGTGAGGCATTAGTCAGTGCCAGTGCTACTGAGGGGAATGATGTGGCTGATGAAGATGGTGAAAAAGGATAACGATATTCTTGCAGGATAT
>ENA-OQOA01000536-OQOA01000536.1-human-gut-metagenome-genome-assembly--contig:-NODE-536-length-15972-cov-2.770211_pt1 | contig 15972 bp, 20 predicted proteins | sample MGYA00242633_ERZ504888 | MGnify/ENA primary metagenome ERZ504888 (study PRJEB26092, sample SAMD00036372) | human gut metagenome | host: Homo sapiens | study: EMG produced TPA metagenomics assembly of... | reverse complement strand
TGTGACAGTCGCCTGTTCACTTGCATGAACTGGCACTGCTACACTCATCATCATAGCTACTAATAATAAAGATGCTGCTTTTCTTCTCATAATTTCCTCCTGATCTTAATTTGATTCTGTTGTTGTTGTATCACTATTTAGATTGCGGACACGCTCAATTGCTTGTTCAGCTTTCTGATTTAGCTCATCATATGTATCATAATCCTCACATTTCTTTAAAGCTTCTTGTAATTTGGTAATAATATCTTCTGCTGTATCATCATATGTATCCATGACATCTAATCTGGATATATATGATTCAACTAACTTGATATTTTGCTGTTGTTCATATACTTGTCGTTTTTGTACAGCTTCTTTTTCAGCTTTTTCATTTTCCGCAATTCGCTGCTGTTCCTTCTGTGTTGCATATGTTTCCATCGCATCTTTCCATTTCTTCTGTTCTTCTAAAAGATCATCGTAATGATTTTCAATCCGTTGTCGAAACTTTGCTTTTTGTGTGGAATCATCTACTTTTTCAATAGCTGTACATACATTCTGATACTTATCATCAAGTAGATAGGCACTCTCCCCGTCCGTGATTGTAAAAGCTTCAAAATCTTCTACTGCTTTTTCTGCTTTCTTGATCTGCTCTTTTAATATATTTTCAAGCACTGTTTCATGTAACGTATCATCAATGTCTTTCGAAAATAGATCTCCATCTTTTCGATATACCGTATCTGGCATTTTAAAATCTTTCTTCATTTTCCCTTTATGAACTTTCGTCATGTAATCAGAAAAAATCTTAGATGGATAGGACGAACCAGTTAAATTATCCATTGGCTTTGGATCATCACATCCTACCCAAACACTGGTTGTATAATATCTTGAATAACCACAAAACCATGCATCCTTATAATCATTTGTCGTACCTGTCTTGCCTGCAATGATCTGTCCTTTTACTTGTGCATTTTTACCAGTTCCATTTTTCACAGCATCCTTCATGCAATCGGTGATCATATAGGCGGAGGCTGAGGAATACACATTCTTTCTTGTATTTTTATGCTTTAAAACTTCATGCTCTTTAAACATGATCTTATCAATACAGCTGTTATCCTGATAAACTCCACCATTTTCTAATGTTGCAAATCCTTTTGCCATATCTACAACTCTAACACCATGCGTAAATCCACCCAGTGCTGCAGAAGCGTTTTTACTATCTAAATATGATAAATTACTAAACTGCAAATTTGTAAGGTACTTTAGACCATTTTTTACTCCAATTTTCTGCAATACATTCCATGCAACCGTATTGGTAGAGTGAATGATTGCATTACGAATCGTTCGTGATCCACTATAACTGTGATCTGCATTCGATGGACCAGAGGAAGTCTTTCGATCAGAGATTACTTTTGATGGATAATATACACCGCTATCGAAAGCAGGAGTATAATCAAGCAAAGGTTTAATAGATGAACCAGGCTGTCGAATAGCTAAATAACCCCTATTATATTGATCATTCTGTCCTCTTCCACCAACAACTGCCACAATATTTCCTGTTTCATTATCAATACTGACTGCAGCTCCCTGTAATTCATATTTCCCTTTCTTTTTCTTGGTAAACGATCTCAGATTATGATCAACGGAACTTTGTAAAGCTTTTTGACACTCTTGATCAAAAGATGTATACAGCTTATATCCTCCATTTCGCAATTTCTGAAAATATTTTTGATATTCTTCCTGATATCTTTCTTTATATTGCTTTTCATCTTCTTTATCCTGGAAAGTGTACTGAAATTCAAATCCATTTTTCTTCATCAATTCCAATGTCGCTTGATAAATTGCAAAGCTTGTCTGATACCCTTCAGGTTTTACATTTTTACGATACTCTGCAATTTCTATTTTTTCGTTCTTTGCTTGTTGATATTGTGTTTTTGAGATTACTTTCGCATCCAACATATGTTTTAAAACTCGATCACGTTTTCTGATCGATGAATTATAGTTAGTTACTGGATCATATCGACTTGGATTATTCGACAGCCCTACCAATAATGCCGCTTCTGATAATGTTAGTTGATCTGCGTTTTTATGAAAATAATAACTTGCCGCATTTCCGATTCCGTAACAACGATTCCCATAATAATTACTATTGCAGTAATACTCCATAATCTGAGGCTTCGTATACATCTTTTCAATCTCCGGTGCCAAGAAAAACTCGGCAATCTTTCTTGTAAATGTTTTTTTCTGACTTAAAAAGCTGTTTTTAACTAATTGTTGTGTAATGGTACTTCCACCCTGTGTTGCTTTACCACGATTCAATACAAGTTTAATCCCAGCTCTTACAGTTGCCAGATAATCGATTCCATGATGGGATTTAAAGTTTTTATCTTCTACTGCAATATATCCATCTTGTACATATTTTGAAATTTCAGAAATTTTTTTGTACTGGTAACTTCCGGAATTGACTTCTCCAATCAATTCCCAATTCTTACCATAAACCTTTGTATTTTCTAATTTTGCAAAGGTATCTTCATCAATATTTGCTAACTTATCATATGCAATCTTCTTATATTCCTTTACCATTGGCCGAATACGTACCACATAAAAAAGCACAATAACTAATATAAGCACCAAGCCTATAATTCCAAATTATTTTTCTCTTTCTCATCATTATCACATCCCTTCTTTTTTATAAAACTCTGACATGACATGACGAATTTTTCCATAATCCTGATCACACAGATTCAATTTATCTAATAATTCATAGGCATATTTTTTTTCAAACAGATGACTAAAAAGCAAAACGTTATGTATAATCATGTGGGATAAATGAAATTCCCACCGATGAAGAAAATAAATTACCACTAAAAGCATTATCGCAGATGATTCAGCAAGTGCCTGTTGCTTTAATAATAAAAATGTAATAATTGCAACACAATGAATCAGATAATACGTTTCTTTAATCTCATTTACAGAATGAATGAGATTCAAATCCTTGTCGATATTTAAAAAATTTTTTTTCGCAGATATGATTTCATCAATTGTTAAAGCTTCCATACTCAACACTCCCTTTACTTACTTTATCGTTTTATTCTTTACAGTTATCATTAATCCCATCGTCAACACCATATTTAGCAACCAGCTGCTTATAACTACCATCAACATAGGCAATAGCACATTTTTTTGGCCATAACATACCTCCTCACATAATAAAAAGGCAGACATTTTATATATTTTATGTCTACCTCTTACATTTTCTTAATCATATTATTTATTTTCGCTATTACATCATTAATATTCTTATTTTTTCTCTTCAAGATTAATTAAGAATACGATTCGATGTAAAAATCATATATATTATTTAGATAAAACAACGTATATCTATTATATATTTATTTTTGATAACTTTCAGTTTGAGAAAGACTTTCGGGTAGCCTAATACCTTTATTTTTTTCATGGAATCGTAAATATACATCCTTAACCTTTTAATAGCTTTTACATCCTTATTTTTATAAAGTTTAAAACGGACGAAAGAACCGTACATCGAATGTCCGTTTCTTTCTGTGTATGAATATAATTTCCCCCTGTGTCTACAAAAAGACAGACTTATCTTATTGATATTTTAAAATCAATATTACACTTTCACAGTACATGGTACGCCCTCACTGCCAGACTTTTCAGTTTGTTATGCTACCCCATATGTCTCACATAGCATCAACATATCCGTATTCGTCCTTCCGCAGAGTAATTTTAACCATATCAAAACATTGGCAATGTTTTGACTTAGGCAAAGGTCCTTTTCTGCCCTCAACCTTTCTCGAACATATTATCAGGCTCTTCTTGTAGTCGCCATACCTTGATCCATGCCATAACTGGAACAACTGTCACATTTAAACACCCGTATTATGTCCGGTGGATTTTCTGCATCGGCTCCACGGACCCGATAGTTTATAGAGATACCGCCTGCTCTGAACATATAGTATGCTATGTTTCCGTATACATTCCTCTCATGCTAGGCACGAGCACCTGTGCTTCTTTGATTCATCGTTTTGCTTTTACATAGATTTCGTTTATAAAATACAAGATTATTTTAAATAAATTGATTCTTATGAAGCACTATAATATCAAATTGCAAAACTTATTAAGGATAAATGGCTTTATCCTTATTTTTTAGCCATAATGATTTTATTAATCATTTTCTTAATGTTAATATTACCACCCATTTTTGCTATTTTCAACCTGTATTTTAGTATTTTTGTATCATTTTTGTGTAACACTCCCACTATTTTTATTATTTTTTACATTTATTTACTTTTTATGAATAAAAAAAGAGTCCTCTAAAAGAGAACTCCAAAAATTTATTAGTATAGATTATTATTACATTCGTAAATTATTTTCACCTTGGAATCCATTCTTATTGAATCGTATTATTCCAACCGTTTGTGTGAAGTTAATTATTTTATCATTTCTCATAAAAGATGTTCTGTATACCTTTTGATATTTTCAAATTATCTATAAAGTAAAGTGTAATTTACATGCAATTCACGATTAGTGCAAAATATGCAGTTTATGTACTTCTACACATGCTACATATTTTGCATTTTAGACACTATTATACATTTATCACAAACAAATACAAAATTTGCACTTTGTATTTATTCCATAATTCCTTCTAATCTAATTTTGGCTAAATTGAATTAATATTAATTCTACGCCAACTCTGTCATTGATTTTTCCAGTTTTTATTAATTCATCTGTTTTTGCACATGCTTCTACCATATTCAACAATACTTCTATAGAGAACATTTTCGATTGATCTTTTAATTTTCCTACTGCAAAAGCAGGAATCTTCATCTCCTTTGAGATTGTTCCATTATCTTTGCCGAGATCATCCAAATTTTTAACTTGAAGCAGCTGATTACATTGTCTGACTAATAATGCAAGAATTCCAAATGGAGATTCTTTCAGTTCAATCAGATCATAATATAAAGTTAATACTTTATCTCGTTGTTTTCGAGCAATCGCATCTAACATGACAAAAATCTGATTAATTGTTTGAGATGAAGTCAGCTGTTCTAAATCATGACTTGTAATTTCTTTTCTGTCTCCAACATAAGAAATCAATTTGTCTAATTCATTTTTTAATGTATACATATCTGATCCACATTGATATAAGAAATTGTTCATTGTTAAAATTGACATTTGCTTCTCTTCTTTTTTTAGCAATAACGTAATCCATTGTGACAATTCCTTATTCTTCATAGGTTCAAAACATGCAACATGACCTTGCTTTGATAAAAACTTATAAATTTTTGAGCGTTTATCAATCGTATCTTCAATAAAGAGGACAACGCTTGTATCAGAAATTTCTTTTAACCCTTTTATAAATGAATCATCACTTTTTTTCCCAAGTCCTGTTCCATCAAGAATGATAAATCTATGATCACTAAAAAAAGGAACTGTTTTAGCAAGTTCTATAATTTCTGTCGAATCTACTTTTTTTCCTTCAAAATAGGAATAATTCATAGTATCATTTTCTGAAATTAAAGCTTTTTTTAATTGATCTTTCATTTGTAAGATCATATATTTTTCTTCTCCATAAAACAAATAAAACTGTTCAAATGTATTTGTTTTAATATCTTCTGATATTTTTTTAATTTCCCTATTCATTACTCCCCATCGCTTTCTAATAATGATTTTAAATTTTCCTCTGACATCTCTTTATAATTTACTGGTAATGGAATTTTAAGCACAGCGTCATCTTTGAAATCTAATTTTCCAACTTCATACGCCAACTTCATTAGTAACAGTTGATTTAAAGAATTAGTTTTTTCAGAATAATTGATGTTTCTTAATTCCAACATCATTTTCTTTTTTTAGAAGATGTTTTTCTGCATCTTCTCTTGTAAAGCATAAAATTCCACCATCAATTGCATTTTCTTTCTCCTGAATACCAAACTCGTAATGATTTCCAGATTTAATAAAAAATTGTCGATTTGGATATCCATTATTAATGGTTATATATATCCTTCCAATTTTAGTAATCTTACATTCAACGATGGAATCTTCTTTCATTTTTGTAAGTGAATTGTATTCTTTATGAACAAAAAATACTGTTTGTCCTACATGTAAATTTGATCTGTTTACTACCATTTTTCTTTCCTCCTAAATAAAAATGGGTATAAAAATAAACAGGAAGAAAATCCTGTTCTAATTTACACCCATAGATTGATAATTTCTTTTCTTAATACCTTTAAGACATAATCTGACTTCTTAACTTCTGTTCCAAAAATGGTTTAATTGAATTAAGAAGAATAGCTGTAATTTTTTTCTGCTGCAATGTACTAATACTATTTTTTGTACGTTTGTTGAACATTTTTAACAGAAAATCATAATCATTTTTTGGATTATAATGATTATACGAGGTTGCCTTAAATGCTCCTTGATCATATAATTCTTTAAGGAGTTTTCGGCTAAACAGGTCAGACGATAACTGCAGATATTGATTGTTTCCAACCGCATGTAATAATTTAAACATTGCCTCTGTAGTCGCAGTTTTTTCCTGTAAATCCTTACGTTGAAACTTCTTAATACACGAACTTCCAATCGGGAATAACCACTGATTTGTTTTTCGATTATGTAATCTGTATAAATACTTAATCTGTTCCTTTCCACAAATACAACTTCTACTTAAAGAATTATCCTCGGCACAATCAATAATATCCCATTCTTGAACCGCTTCTTCCCATGTGTTTCCCCATGATTTATCCATAACTGTCTTTATAAGATTCTCTTGATATTTTGACTTACTCATTTTTTCTCCTTACTTTTCAAAATAACACAAAATAAATGCATCAAGTTCGTTTTCCTGAATAAATTCATCCAATTCTGAATATGTTTCTTTAGAATCTTCAATTTCGCAAATAGGCATTCCTTCTCGATTCAGAAATTCACGACTATCTTGTAGGATTTTCATTTTAGCACTATAATTAGAATCGAATTCTTCAAAGCACGTTTTCCCTTTCATATGTTCCATAACATATTCAATGGAATCTAAAAGATTTCCATGCTCTGAAAGTAAAACTCCATATCCATTTTGATAACGTGTCAAAAGCTGCTGCCCATGATCACCATCAATTTCTTTAATAATTCGATACCCATCTGGCTGTTTACACAGAAAAAATACTTGTTCTGTGTGTTCCTTTAACAACAAATTACTTGCAATTTTTCTCATAAAATAACCTTCTTCTTTATTTTTCTTTACAATACCAATTTGTTCCGATATTCTGGTTTAACATATATTCATTGAATCCGTTTGGTGGACAGTAATGAAGAATATGGAAGAAATATAATACAAATTTCTTCTGCTCATTTCGGTTAGATTTTTCTACGTATTGTAAAAAGATACTTCCTAAGCTTTCGTCATCGCAGTATTGATCAAAAAAATGGCGATTACTTAATCGTAACCATTTTGCAGTATCAATTACCACTTTTTCTTCTACAAAATCTGATATTTTTGTAGAATACCAACGAATTAATTCTGCTGCAATTGTATATAAATTTGTTGCAATTTTGGTATCTTTTTGAATTAATTTTTTGTAGTATCCGATAACTCATACATGTTCTTTTGAATCATCTCTTGAAAGTTTGAAAAATAGTTCCTCTATTCTGGAATAGAGAATAATTATATTTCCATTCACATCTCCCTCAAAAAAATTCTCCATCTTTTTCTCCAAGTAATCTTAAAATTTCTTTTTCCATTTTGTTTCCTCCTTTATTCTTAAAATGTATAAAAAAACAGACTTTTTGTCTGTTAGATTCATTTTTATAAATAGTCAAAGACAGTAAATATAATATTTACTGTCTTATTATCTATAATATTAAGTTTCTTTATATTTTTTTCTTAAAAAAGTCCATGCTATACCTATTTTCATGGAATCTGATAAAAAATACATTTATAGTATATCATAAATAAAAATAACATGCATATATTTCTATGTAGTTTTTCAATGTTTTTATTGGTATTATATGGAAATAAATGGTTGTTTTTTTATACTTTTACTGCTATACTAAAATTATAGAGAAAATTATATCTATAAAATTCTAAATAAGGAGGTGTATTATGTTTGATTATGATGTATCTACATTAAAAGATTTTACTTTCAATTCTATATATGATGTATTTGCTTTAATTGCTCAAAATTATCCAGTACGATCAAAATATGATATAGAAGATTTTGAATATAAATCAGACTACTTAGACGAAAAAAAAATCTATAAAATTGTTCCATCATTGCTTTTTGAAAAACATCAAAAAGAATTTTCCTACGAATATGCTACTCAAGGAGTTCCTACAACATATTCGCCATGTAATATATTATCAATAAAATATAATAAAACTTTTTAAAACAACCGAAAAGAACTTATTGAAAAAAAGGCATTACTAGCAGAAAGTATCTGGATAAAGAAATATCTAATCATAAATTTGATTTAATAAAAGACGTGAATTTTACAAATAGTTATTTTGCGTACGCTTCTACTACAGAACTTGCCCCACTTTCATTGTATCGTCGCCTAAGATTAGATCCTTATGAAATGGCTACGACTATACTATCACTAATTATTGAAGCCTCTGATTTTCCATTAAAATTAACTTTGGAATTTGAAAAAGATAGTGTACGTCACAAAAGATACGTTCATTTATTCGAAACATTAGATGATATTCAGGATCAATTAGAATGTTATATGGCACTTGAAGGTATTACAATGACAAGACTTGCAAAAGAATTAGGATTCCCCAAATATGCATATAATAATATATTTTCGAGATTTATAAAATTTAACGATTTCAAACAATTAACGGATACAATTGGAGCTAAAATTAAGATTGCATTTACACCACAAGTAATTAAAGCATATAGTTCATACAAATCAATATTTGAAAAGATGCTAAATAATATTGATGATATGGTATTTGAAAATGACCAATGTAAAGAATCTATAAAATATCAGTTATTCTATAATATTATTAAGGAAGTTCCAGAACTATCAATTGTTGAATCATTAATAGAATTAGAACAATTGCATCAAACATCCAATTTAACACTTTTTGAACCAAAAAACATGAGCATCTTTGATGAATCAACAAAAAAAAAGGAGGCTGACAGCAAATAAGCTGTCAACCTCTTTTTTACATTTCTGCCATAAAATTCATTGCTTTTGCAAGAGTGTCTTCATCCAGGATTGGTTCTGTAGAATCTTTATCTTCTACGTCCTCGTTAGAAGATTCCTCAACCTTTTTTACTGGTTCTGGAATTTTAATTTCTTCTGGTTCAGGTGTTACTGGATTTATCACTTCTTCTGCAACTTCATTTGTGGATTCTTTTTGTTCCGTCTGTGCAATTTCTACATTTTGTTTCGTTTGCACAACAGATTCTTCCTGTTTTTCTTTTTCCTTTTTCTTTAACTATTGGAGTGGAAACTGTATTCGTATTGATTGGGAAATTATCAAAACTATTCAACAGTTCATTTCCACGTCTTTCGATTTTATCAGTCTGCATTTTTCTTTCTATCATTTCACCAATGATGATGGATTTAGCAAGAAATCTGCTTAATGATTTTCCTCGCTTCATTTCCAAAATATCATAAGCTAATTTCTGATCAGGATCGGATAAATCGAAACCAATGTTTTTTCTGATTTGATTTTTTTCTGTCAATAAGATCACAACCTTTACAAAAAATATGCTTACTATTTATTCATAAGGGATTTCGCACTTTTATACAAAATCTGTGCCCCTTTTGCATTTGCATGGACATCTTCAATGAAAATGACTTTACCTAATAAACCTTCTTCTTGTAACTGCAAGATGTATGGTTTAAAAATTAAAGATGCACCACCGACAAAAACACTTGTATACATTTTTAAATCAATTTTATCTTCGATAAACGTTTTAATACCTCGTTTCAAATACTGTAATGCCATAGTATCTAACGTATCTAATACTTTTGTTTGAATCGCAGCTAAATTTGATGGCAATGTTCGATTTTTGATCAGATTATCAATATCATCTTCTCTAAGATGAAGATCATATTCTGATACAATATAATTACTAAACTCATTATAAAATGGAATGATTCCCAATTCTCTTGTATCCATGATATCTTTTTCAGGTTTTCCATTTCGTACAGACAGATAATCCCATGTGAAACCACCGATATCATGTAACATAATCAACGGTTCTTCCTTGGTTAAATTAGAACGAGTATATAAGGCAGCATGTCCCTGAATAAAAACAATCACATCTTTAAATGTAACAGACATCGGGTTATCATTAAACATGAAATTTACATGCTGACCTTTCATCATCATATAATTTTTCAGATTTTTCATGCTGAGTACGATAATGAGCCGGTGGAAGGCTGAGAAGTAACTCAACTTCGTAATTATCGCCTTTCAGGCCTCTTCGTTTGATTTCTTTCGCAACAGCCATTAAGGTTAAAATGAAAAAGCGATCATCTGTATGTTTATATCGTGTATACTCAATTCTGTGACTTCCTACGGTATAATACTTTCCTTCATACTGTATGCAATCATTTCTGAAAAATGTCGTAGATGGATTACTGTCATATGAATCCAATCCTGTCAAAAATAATAACTCTGGTGTCTTAATATTTTTGTTTCCTAAATCTACGCTTACGATCATAATAAGCTCCTTTCTTTGTGTAAAATTAATTTTTTCTTTGTTGTTTATTTTTGAGACGTACTAATGAATAAAAGTAGTCGTCAATGCCTTTTCTTTGCCAAACGGTATAATCTTGATAATGATTGATAGAAGCATCTACATTCATCTTAAATTCATTGTAATCACCTGTTTCAACATCAATCAGTTTGCAATTAACATCTTCGTGTGGATGTAGTGGATTTAATATTGGCTCTGGAATGATCAATCTTCCTGTCTTTTCATCTGCAAAAAACTCATCAAAAAATTCACGTTTATGATTTGTATATGTAGAATAAAAAGCATAGTCTTTATCATTGATCAGCACCTTATATGGTGTATTTTGCTTGAAATTACCGTATATCTCTATTGCGTTCCAGCGATACACTTCCATACGAATTCCAACTTCATGTGCAATATCAAAATTCTTTGCCATCGCTCTGTATACATTAGGGTTTTTGAATTTATCCATATCAAATCCGTCATATACCAGTTCACATCCATACTCTTTTAAGCTGCTTAAAGCCTTTTTTGTAGAATTAAACTGTCCGCATCCGGCAATTGCCACAAAAGTTAGTGGTTCATTCATTAAATATTTTGATAATTCATGGGCTACGTTTGCTTTTAAACATCCCTCTGTAAGAACAACCGTTTTTGCTAATGGATCATCTCCAATAAAATGTACCGGTGATCCAGGCGAACTTCCGCATTCTTTTCCTTGGCTTGAAAACCACATATACTTGGAATCACGGATTGGTTTATTTAGTCTAATCTGGAATCCCTGAATATAGCCTTCTCGACTCATCACTGGAATAAGAATTCCGGCAAGGGCTGGTGTAAAATTGACTTTCCATTTGCCATCTAACATATAAAATCCTGGAACTCCTTTAAGATCCATATTGTAAGATAATAGTGTTTTCACAATATTATCAACTCCTGTTACTGGAACAGATCGATATTGATGTTTTTGGATAGCGGCATCATTCAGACCTCTTTTTCTAAGATTTTTTTGTGTTCATCACTCAGTGTCAAAATAGAAAGCAATGCTCGATACACATAATCAATTTCTCTTACATCTCTTTTAGGTTCTTCTTTTGTCTGTTCATCCACATCTATTGAACGATAATCTTTTTCGATTCCGTAAAGATCACAGATATTGTGATAGGCTTCACTGTTTGTCATATTGAAATATTTTGCATAAAGCTGCGTTCGTCCTCCTCCAGAGTTATTTACTCCTCGTGTCATGCAAGCACAGCAATTCCACATATTCTTGTTAACTGAAATATGTAAAGCTCCCTTGCTGCCGCAAAATGGACAATCTGCATAAATTGTTCCACCTGTCAATCTTGCATTTTTAAGAGGTAATAATTTTGCTTCGTCTTCTATAGTAAACGGAAATCCCATGATGCCTTCCTCCTTTGCTTTATAAGTTATATTTCTTCACTAATGTTTCCGCATGTCTTTGTAATTCAGGCTCAATAAGACTTCCTTGTCGTGCCATTTCTATAAGATCATTTGGATCCATTTTTGCAACGTCGCAAAGCATTATTCCTTCATATTTCCCTTCTTTTACCATATAGTTCTCAGCATCATCATAGATGTTTTTTGTCTTTCCACGTCCACGGTTAGGATCTAACTGTAATTCTTCTTCACCTGTCTCATATGGAACTAGATCCTTTTCTTCTGTCCCAAAGTATTTTTCTTTGGATACGGGGTCTAAGTCGGAAGACTTTTTGTTTTCTTCCTGTCCATCTTTGACAGATTCTTTCGGACGTAAAGCTTCTGGAATATCATTAAATTTCAAAGGAGTTTTGTTTTCATCGTAAAAATCCTTTGGAACGCTGATATCATAGGCAAGCATCAATAAATATCTGCGAAGATATGTGATATTAGCTCCTGTGATCTGAATTTTTCGAATATTATTGTTATGTTCATCATCGTTTCCTGGCCATGGAATGGTAATTTTTCCATGCTCATCTCCTGTAAGTGAATCAATCATAATTAAAGACATATCGCCATTATCTTCTTTACATGGCATGTCCGTAATTTTGTATTTGCACTTTAACGGATGAAGAATATCATTAATACCTTTCAGATCAATGTAGTCGTAATCATCGGTTTCTCTGTTTTTTGACAAGATTTTTATTTAATTCAGCAATTAAAGCTGCACGCCTGTCGTAATAGTTCATTTTTGTTATTTGTTCATCTGTAAATTCGTAAGTTTCTTTCTTCATCGTAAATTTTCTCCTTAATAATGAAAAACCTACTGTGCTTTCTGCGTCAGTAGATTTAACAAATTGGTATTTCTTGCTTCTGAAAAATCATCATTTACAGCCATAAAAAAGCAGCCAGGGAACCAATAAAATAACTTTTTCTTTTGCTCTGGTTACTGCTGTATATAATAATCTTCTGGTTAACATTCTGTGATAAGATTTCATCAATGGAATGATCACAATCGGATATTCCTGCCCTTGGGACTTATGAATACTAACACCATATGCTAACGTCAGGGTCGCAAAATTTTCTTTTTTATACTTAACTGTCTTTTCATCAAATTGAATCGTAATAGTAAAATCTTTGGGATCAATCTTAATGATTTTTCCAATATCGCCATTCACGATTCCATTTATATTGCTGTTTGAAGTTTCTAATACTTTGTCTCCCATATAAAACCTTTTTCCATATGTTTCAACATATTCTTTAGAATCTGGTGTTGCATAAGGATTGATCAAGTCTCGGATGACTGGATTTAAATATTCCGTTGATGTTAGGGCTACTTTTCCACTCCTGCTAAATTTTTTACGCAGCGGTGATAAGAGCTGTACGTCAGAATATTCTCGATTCTCATAATTCATCTCATAAATTTGAGGTATTTTTTTAGAGATTTCTTCTTCAATCATTTTATCGTTTCCTTCGATACGAATTAGCTGAAAATCTCTTTCATTCCATATCATCTTTGGGTTTCCTTCATTGATCAGTTTTGCATTGATTGGAATCATAGAATTCTGACCTTGTCGGAAAATATGATCCAGAATTGTTGTAGGGATTACTTTGCTATCGATCATATCCGTAAACACCTGTCCAGGTTCAATGGATTGCAGCTGATCTTTATCTCCTACGAAAATCAAAGTCGCATCAGGTCTTACCTGCGTGAAAATATCTCTAAATAACTTGCATCCAATCATCGAAGATTCATCTACAATAACAACATCTTCATTGACCATACGGTTCGCGACAAATTCATCATCCAAGAAATATCCTAGTTTGCTGTGAATCGTACCACCATTTTCATAATGTGTGGCAGAAATCATTCGCTTCGTTGCACACCCTGTAGGAGCCATTAAAAGTACGGATTTTCCTCTTTTAAGAAAACACTTGATCATAATATCAATGGTTAATGTTTTTCCAGTTCCTGGTCCTCCGGTTAAAATGGATAAGTTATAAATCTGGGATTTGATAACTGCTTCTTGTTGCTGTGAAGCTAACAGGATTTTCTCTTCTCTTGCCAGATCATTGATTTCTTCAATCATCTTGGATCTTTCATCTTCGGATAAGATTTTTTCTCCTAGTCTTTCTCGAATCATCTTATTAAGTAGCATTTCTGCATCATAATATTCCTGTAAAAAAGAATTTTCCATCTTCATAAACAATAGATTCATCGACTAATTGACTCTTGAAATAATCCAGTGCAAACATGATCGTAGCTTTTGGAATATTTTTATGCATTACATAATAAGTTTCATTGATCAGATCATTTTCATAAATAAAAGTATGCCCTTTATTTTTACATAATCTTGTGATTGCTGAATAAATCCCGCATCGGATTCTGATTGTATCATTTTTCTCTTCTTCGGATGGTTCATGATTCATTTCAATATCTGCCAATGAAATTCCAGCTTTGTATAGATTATAAATATTTGCATCTAGCATTTCCGTAGCATCTTCTCCGAATGCTTTAAGAACTTTTCTGGCCTGACCTTTTTTTAGATCATAAGTACCCATTAAATAACATAATCTTTCTTTTCTTTCCTCAGCTTTTGATAAAGTTTTCGCACAGCCATAAGTTTTATTCTTGGAATCGTTTCATGTTTAGGCGGTTCTTTTAAAACGTGAAAAGTATCCGTTCCAAAGGCATCCACAATAGCTTTTGCTGTCTTTTTCCCGATTCCAGGAACTTCATCTGCCAAAACTTCCTGAATGGCTTCTTTGGTTTCTGGCAGCAAGACTTTAAATCTTTCCTCATGAAACTGCAGGGATTTTCTTTTTTATAGATATTTTCTTTCCATTCTCCATAAAAATAATCTCTCGGTTCTTTTGTCTTGGAAGATTTCTTCCTAAAACCGTGAATATATCCTGTTTCCAAAGTGCCAATTTTGGTACCTCAGATATCGCATGATATCTTGCGATGGAATATGTACCATCATCTAATTCATTGATTTTCTTGTAAAAACTACAATGTACTTCTTGCATATTTTTCCGTTACACCTAAGCATACTTATGATTGTAACGTTCTCCTTTCTTTAAAATTTTCCTTTTTCAGAGAAAATCTTGGAGACTGTTTTTGTACAGTGCAAAATTTTTGATAAATATCCGGATACATTTCTGCCAATCTTTGTGAAGATTCTACATTGAATGTAACCTTAGGCTCTTTTTGTTCATAATTCAATGTGATTTTCTCATCATTGTGAACAATAATTCCTCGATCATAACGAGTATCATCCGCTCCCTTTAAGGAATTAATGAAATATGCTTTAATCCGATCTAAAGACTGATCTATTTTGCTCAGTTCTTGTTTTTTACCTCTTTTCCTCCATTAGCATGTCATATTGTTCTAACAGACTTTTAAATGGGTCATAAGGTAATTCAATCGTTCCATCTACATATTTCTTTTCCTCTAATGCTTTAATAAGCAGGTTTGGATCTTTATCCTCAAACATACCCGGTTCTTCGTTGTTTTGAACATGCTGCCAAAATTCTTCCAGTTCTTCGATCATGATCTTTTCATATTTCATATCTCTTGTAACCTTTCGAATAATGACATCGTTCCGCGTGTTGCCGTAGATGGCGATCACGTATGCAACATCGATATCCATAACACACATATAATGCCTGACTTGGGCTTCATATTGGTATGGTAGTTTAGGATTTTCTTTCGTTCCATAATACTTTTTAGTAAAAGCATTAATTACCTTACATTCTAAAATAGCCATGCTGCCATCCGGCATCATGACTAATCCATCAAGATCAGCCAGCATAAATGGGTGGTCTGGATGCTGAT
>ENA-OQOA01000535-OQOA01000535.1-human-gut-metagenome-genome-assembly--contig:-NODE-535-length-16015-cov-2.741062_pt1 | contig 16015 bp, 19 predicted proteins | sample MGYA00242633_ERZ504888 | MGnify/ENA primary metagenome ERZ504888 (study PRJEB26092, sample SAMD00036372) | human gut metagenome | host: Homo sapiens | study: EMG produced TPA metagenomics assembly of... | reverse complement strand
TATAATGCTTCACGCAAGAAGATGGTTCTGCCGGCGAAATAAATCCGACCAGAAGAAAAGGTTATCGCTGACACCATCTATTCTGTTTTTGCAAAAATCTGGCATATTACAGAGAAATAAGAAATGAGGAAATATAGTGAAAAGAATATGTATAGCAATTTCATCAAACGATAAAGACACCACCATGCACCTGGAGATCTATGCACCGGAATATAAGGGCGATCTCAAAAGGCCTGATCCAGATCTGCCATGGAATGACAGAATATATGGGAAGATATGTGGAATTTGCAAAGTATTTTACCAGCCGCGGATACATTGTCTTTGGCAATGACATCATCAGCCACGGACACAGCACCACACCAAGATCATCCTGTTTGTACATTAATGACTGGAACGACACAGTTAAAGATATGGTATCAGCAAGGGAATATGTTGTCCGGAAATACCCAAACCTGCCTATCTATCTTTTGGGATTTTCTCTGGGTTCCTTCATTGTAAGGACAAACGCTGATCTGACTCCCTATAAAAAAGAAATCCTGATCGGTACCGGTGCGCAGTCCGCTTTCCTGATGAGGATAATGAGAACCTGGATCGGGAAAAAATATACCGGAAAGATGTCCTGTGCTTCTGATAAGATCTATGATCTGATGTTCGGTACATATGGCAAAAAGTTCAAAGGCAGACCGGCCAATTACTGGCTCCTGACGGATAATGAAAAGAGAAGGGAGTACGCTGATGACAGTCTTGTTCGTCAGGATGTGTCTCCTGCTTTTTTCTGCGAGTTTTCCAAAGGCATGGAATGTGCCAGCCGAAACCTAAAAAATCCGAATAATACCATTCCAACTTTATTCCTGTATGGAAAAAAAGATCCGGTATCCGGTTTTGGAAAAGGCGTCCGAAAAGGTATATAAAGCATACAAAGAAAACAACCCGGATACGGAGATCAGAAGCTTTCCCGGAACTCACGATATCCTGCATGACTCCGGATATGAATCGGTATTTAAGGCAATCGCCGATTATTTGAGAAAATAATACTACAATCAGAACCCGATGCTCTACCCTGAAAAGCTGCTCCAGTCGTGCCGGGCTGTCCAGTCGCCCTTCGTACTCCTCTTTATTCTCCGTATGTATAATAAACGGAGCAATATCTGCCTGCAGGCATTGCACAAATGCAATGATGCGGGCTACCTTATAACATGAGAAAAGCATTAAACAAGGATACTCACGCCAAAACTATGAATCTCCTTGTTTAATAAAGGTTCGAAGTATCCCTCCGGGTATATCTATATCTTATTTTTGATTAACCTCTGCGAATCCAGCAGCATCAATTTTTAATTCTATTTTTTCGCCTTTTTTAAGTTCTTTCCATTGAGAAAAATCCATTTCATATCTTCCTGTTTCGGTCTTGCCCTTCTTTTTCTCATATGTAGCGGTCACAAAATAATGCTCTTCTTCTGCTCCTGTTCTCTGTCCGTCTTTAAGTTTCGGTTCCGGCCAGGAAGGGTTCTGATCATTGCCGGAACTTTTTGCAGTATCGACAACCGTCCATTTGTCTATTTCATAGTAATATTTTGTAGCATACACAGGCTCCTTCCGGTAGACTGGTTTTTCTACATCTTCGGTGCCAGGCATGACATCATGCCAAAAATGATTGCTGCGAAGATTCCCAGAATGAGCAGCACCCGCCTCAGCAGTGGCTTTTTCTTTGGTGTATTTTGGGGGATATTTTTCTGACAGGATTCTTTTTTCTCTTCTTTCTTTTTGTCTCTTTTGGTCTCTTTTCTGTCTCTTTTTAAAAAACTATAGCAATTTCGTAAGATTTCTATAGTTTTTTCAGGGTTTCTGTACTATAATGAAACCCATAAAGAGATTGTCATATCAAAAATAGTAATATAATTTTCTGCTAGAAAATCAGAGCACCTCCCATCAAACTGGAAATTCAGGGAAAGTTGTTCTGATATTATTATGAAAAAGATGATCGAAGCCCAGGAAAGACAGATGTCCAGTGGTTCCCAGGGCGGACAGTACTAATCAGATAAAAGCCTCTCAGTTGAGGAACTGAAAAAAACCGATGGTGATGACTGAAAACAGTCAAATCCATCGGTTTTTCTATAAAAGCGAATTAATAAAATCAGATCATCCCTATCAGATGTACGATCAGTGCAGCCACCCAGGCAATCACACACTGCCATACCACAACACCAACAGCCCATTTGCTGCCCATTTCACGTTTGATCGAAGCGATAGCCGCCACACATGGTGTATAGAGCAAACTGAATACCAGCAGGGATGCTGCTGCCAACGGAGTCAGTACAGAGGCAATATTTCCACCGAAAAGTACTTCCAGAGTAGATACCACGCTCTCTTTTGCCATAAATCCGCTGATAAGAGCTGTACAGATTCTCCAGTCTCCCAGTCCGATTGGTTTAAATATAGGTGCCAAGACTCCCGCACCATTGCCAGAATACTGTCTGCAGAATCTTTTACAAGATTTAAATAGCAGATCAAAGCTCTGCAGGAACCAGATTATCATTGATGCAAGCAGGATAATAGAAAACGCTCTCTGCAGGAAATCTTTTTGCTTTTTCCCACAAAAGCTGACCTACATCCTTGCTCCCGGCAGCCGGTAATTGGGAAGTTCCATGACAAAACGGGACGGGATCTCCCTTGAAAAGAGTTCTGTTATACAAAAAATGCCGCCAGGATTCCCACCAAAATTCCAAGCAGGTAAAGACCTGCCATAATAAAATCCGCCCTTCTTCGGGAAAAAAGCACTTACAAAGAAAGAATAAATCGGCAGCTTCGCAGTACAGCTCATAAATGGAGTCAGCAAAATCGTCATCTTTCTGTCACGCTCACTTGTAAGTGTACGTGTGGCCATAACAGCCGGAACCGTACATCCAAATCCGATCAGCATTTGGTACAATGCTTCTTCCGGAAAGGCCGATCTTACGCAGAAGTTTGTCCATCACAAAAGCAACACGTGCAACGTATCCGCTGTCTTCCATAAGAGACAGAAAGAAAAACAGGGTTACGATAATCGGCAGAAAACTGAGTACACTTCCCACACCTGTAAAAATACCGTCAATGACCAGGCTATGCATGGCACTGTTTACATTTGCTGCTGTCAGTGCTGCTTCTACCAGCGCAGAAACCTTATCAATTCCAATCTCCAGAAGCCCCTGAAGCCACGCTCCGATCACATTAAAGGTAAGATAAAATACCAATACCATGATTCCGATGAAACAGGGAATCGCTGTATATTTTCCTGTAAGAATCTTATCAATTTTCTCACTTCGGATTCTTTCTTTGCTTTCTTTAGGCTTTACAACTGTCTGTTCACACAAACGCTCAATAAAGTCAAAACGCATATCTGCGATCGCAGCGCTTCTGTCAACCTGACGCTCTGTTTCCATCTGCTGTACGATATGCTCCAGCATCTCCGTCTCATTTGTGTCCAGCTTCAGCTTCTCAAGAATCAGCGGATCTCCCTCGATTGCCTTGGTTGCTGCAAAACGGGTAGGAATATCAGCCTGCGCCGCATGATCCTCAATCAGGTGCATGACCGCATGAATACAGCGGTGTACTGCACCGTCATGGTCACTCTTATCACAGAAATCCTGACGCAGCGGATGTTCCTGATATTTCGCTATATGTAACGCATGGTCAACCAGCTCATCAACCCCTTCATTCTTTGCTGCGGAAATAGGGATTACAGGTACTCCAAGCAGCGATTCCATCTATTTACATCTATAGAACCCTGATTTCCCAGCACTTCATCCATCATGTTCATTGCAACTACCATAGGAATATCCATCTCCAGAAGCTGCATGGTCAGATACAGGTTTCTCTCAATATTGGTAGCATCCACAATGTTGATGATCGCACTTGGTTTCTCATCCAGGACAAAATTTCTGGAGACAATCTCCTCACTGCTGTAAGGGGACATGGAATAAATTCCCGGAAGGTCTGTGATTTCTGTATCCGGATGGCCTTTAATCGAACCGGTCTTACGATCCACCGTTACTCCTGGAAAGTTTCCCACATGTTGACTGGAACCTGTCAGTTGGTTAAACAGTGTAGTTTTTCCACAGTTCTGATTTCCCACCAATGCGTACGTCAGTGTAGTTCCCTCAGGCAGTGGATGTTCATCTTCTCTGGAATGATACTTTCCATCCTCTCCAAGTCCCGGATGTGCCAGGTCGCTTACAGCCTCTATTCCGGCGTGACTTCTGCTTCGCTTCGGGATCTGTTCTATTTCTATCTGCTCTGCTTCCGCAAGTCTTAATGTCAGTTCATATCCATGTACCTGTAATTCCATGGGATCTCCCATGGGTGCAAACTTCACGACTGTGACCTCAGCTCCCGGAATCATACCCATATCCAGGAAATGCTGACGCAGGGCACCCTTGCCGCCAACCGACGTGATCACAGCACTTTTTCCGATTTCCAAATCTTTTAATGTCATTTTCAGTCGCTCACCTTTTGTATTTGTATTTGGTTATCATCGTCGTTATTATAGCAATCCTCGTAAATAATGCATCTTAATCCAGCCCATCAGAGTGTGAAATCCTGCGTCAGATATCTTTGCCGTGCGTCAGCACGCCTGCAGATATCTTCCTTGTCTTTCGCACTCTGCTGAACTGTCTTAAATGCATTATTTACGAGGATTACTATAGCCGATTTTTCTCAATAACCTTATGCAGATAGCTTATACTAACTGATAAATTTTGTCAAGTAGCAGGTATGTCTCAATTTTTTTATAACCGAAAGCACAAAAAACTCAGATGAATTTATGTTATCATCTGAGTTTCTCAATGTCTTAACCTGACAGGTCATTAAACCTGTCTGTGATTACTTCATTACTTATTATTCTGATCATTCTCAAGTAACTGATTTATGTGATTGCCCTGAGATTTGAAAATTGTTCTTATTTTTATATGTCAGATCCACACAGAACCAGTGATATCACCGTTAATTACATAATATGCTTTGTTCTCTTCAGGTTTGATATAAATCTTAATATCTTTGAGATCTTTCTCCTTTTTACCCAGTTCGTCTGTCCAGATTCTTCTGACATTACTTAAAATATTTTTTGTATATACTTCTCTGCCCATGAACTGAATATATACTTCTGCTGTTGCTTCTTTCTTAGTGGTTCTTCTTGTTGTCTTCTTCTCGGCAGCGGTCTCTTCAGCCGGTTTCTCAGCTGTCTTAGCAGGAGCCTTCTTTGTAGTTCTTTTCGTTGTTTTTGTTGGTTTTGCAGCAGTCTTTGTTGTTTTAGCTGTCTCTTTTTCTCGGCTTCTTTCTCTGTTTCTGCCGGTTTCTTTTCTACAGTGTCTGCTGCTTTAGCTGTTTCTTTCTTCTCGGTTTCTTTCTCTGCTTCTGCTGATTTCTTTTCTGCAGTCTTTCTTGTTCTTCTTGCTGCCGGTTTCTTTGCTGTTATTTCTTTCTTTACAGTCTCTGTTTCAGCAGTTTCTTCTTGTTTGCTTCTTTATTTACAGCTACTTCTTCAGCAGTTGTCTTTGCAGGAGCCTCTTTAACTTCGGTTGTCTTCGCAGTGGATGTGTTGAGATCTGCTGTAGTTGCTTTTGTTGCCATATGATTAGCCTCCTTACAAGGTATAAGTATTCGTAACTGCTCAGTTTTGTACAGTTACAGGTATTCTTATGTTACCGAAAATATGATAAACAGTAACATTCTTTTATGAAAATAGAATACTACGAATCTTCTGCTTTTGCAATGTTTTTCTGTTTTTATAATTTAGGCATCTTATGAACAGTAACATGAACAGTATTATTTTTTACTCTGTATCCGTCATTTTCTATAGTCCTAGATTCTGCAGATCTTCCTTCATATATGCCAAAAGTCTCCTCTGAAGTTCCTCATTCTGCGGAAGGCTTAAATCCCCGTCAAGGGACAGAATCTCTGCGGCCGTCTCACTGGCAGCCTTCAGGATATCCGCATCCTGATAGATATCCCCCCAGTTTAAATTCCAGCAGACCACTCTGTCGGATTCCAAAAAGATCACCAGGACCGCGAAGCTTCAGATCCTCTCCTGCAATATAAAATCCATCGTTGGATTTATTCAGGATCTGCAGACGTTTAGAAATCTCTTTTGCACCATTTCCCTGCATAAAAATGCAATATGACTGATATTCCCCTCTACCGACACGCCCGCGAAGCTGATGAAGCTGTGCCAGCCCGAAACGCTCGGCATTCTCCACCATCATCACTGTAGCATTAGGCACATTCACTCCTACCTCAACTACAGTAGTAGATACCAGAATCTGAATTTCCCCTGCGGCAAAAGCCTCCATGATCACATTCTTCTCTTTCGCTTTCATCTTTCCATGAAGAGAAGCAATCTTTATATCCGGCGAAAAAACATTGCGAAGCTTCAGGGTATAATCCAGCACATTTTCCCCATCCATCCCTTCGCTCTCCTCCACCATTGGACAGATCACATAAACCTGCCGTCCCTGACGGATCTGCTTCTCCATAAAGGAATAAGCCTTCGGCCTGTAAGAAGTATCCACCACACAATTTTTAATGGGAAGTCTCTGCGCAGGAAGTTCATCAATTACTGAAATATCCAGATCCCCGTATATAATGATCGCCAGCGTCCTTGGAATCGGTGTAGCACTCATCACCAGCACATTAGGCGGGTTTCCCATAGTAGTCAGTGCTTCCCTCTGTTTCACACCAAAACGATGCTGCTCATCTGTAATAACCAGTCCAAGATTATTGTACTGCACTTTTTCCTGAATCAGCGCATGCGTTCCTATCACCAGGTTAGCCTCTTTTGACGCGATCAGCGCATATTTTTCCCTTTTCTCCTTCGCAGTATCTGATCCTGTCAGCAAAACCGGATGCCCAAAATCAATATTCTGTTCCTGCAGCAATTTCTCCATTGCCTGAAAATGCTGCCTTGCAAGAACCTCCGTAGGTGCCATAAGCACTGCCTGATATCCATTCTCCACAGTCATGATCATTGCAAGAAACGCAAGGATCGTCTTACCACTTCCTACATCTCCCTGAACCAGTCTGGACATCAGAGCCTGGCCGCTTAAATCCCTCTCAATCTCATGCCACACATTCAACTGCGCCTTTGTCAGATCATAGGGCAGACTTTCAATAATCTGCTCTGTCGTCCATACCGGATGCATGGGAAACGTATTCGGTGCTTCCTCCGTCTTCTCCTTCAAAGACTGCACAGCAAGAATAAAAGAAGAAACTCGTCAAACACCAACCTTCTCCTTGCAGCTAACAGCTCCTGCATATTTTTGGGAAAATGAATCGCAGGAATCGCAAAATTCCTGTCTGCCAGGTGATACCTCTCCTTATACTCATCTGCCAGATACTCTGCCTGAAGCTTCTGCTCATCAAGCACCTGATGGATCAGCTTCACGATCGTCTTATTAGAAAGCCCCGCAGTCAGTCCATAAATCGGCTGAAGACTGTGCAGAATCTCCTCATAAGCCGCAGGCGTAAAAATCTCAGGGTGCTCCATCTGCAGCTTCCCCTGCTTCCTGACGACACGCCCCGCAGAACAAACCTGCTGCCTTTCCTGACTGCAGAGCGCAGATACGGTGCATTAAACCACGTAACAGAAATTTTCCCCGTAAGATCTGCCACAGTGGTTGTGATCACCTGAAGATTCCGCACCTGATTCACATACACACCCGTTATAACCGCCACAGAAATCGCCACAACAGCTCCCTCTTCCAGAGACCGGATCTCAACAGGCTCCTCATACGCATCATAATTACGTGGATAATAACTCAGAAGAGATTCCATATCCGTAACTCCTATTTTCGCAAATAACTTTTCCGTTTTCTCCCCCACGCCCTTAAGGGTTCTCAAAGATATCGACATCTATCTCCTTTTCCTTTCTAAAAAATCCATCACAAATATAAATTTAACCAAATCAAGTATCCGGCTATCCGGCAGAGCAATTATTCGGTTATAATCAAGTAAAAACGGACTATATCATCCGCCCAGCCAGCTGCCAGGCGGGAAAATTATTTGTTTTTGTGTGCATTTGCAGGGATCTTAGATATTCTTAGGTTCCGGAAAACTGCGTTATGAGCAGACAGTCTCACTGTCTGAGCGAAGTTTGCAACGGAGCGAGTTTGAGAGGGCTGCTCATGCCCTTAGCAGATTTCCGGAACCTTAGAATATCTTAGTTCCCGAAACCGCACACAAAAACAAATAATTTTCCTGCCGTCCCTTTTTAATACGAAAACGGATATACCCACCCTCAACAATGGCCTATACCCGTTTTCATCACATGAACTATTCGTTTATCTCTCTCAAAAACTCTATTATCCTACTCTACAGAAATAACATAATAATAAATCGGCTGTCCACCCGCATTCAGTTCCACATCACACTCCGGATAAGCCTCCTCCAGAACCGTTGCCAGCTCCTCAGCTTCAGCCTCCTCAGTATCAGCACCATAATAAATACTGATCACCTCAGACTCATCATCCACCATCTGGGCAACTGTCTCCTTGGCAACTTCCATGCGGTCCTTGCCAACAGCCAGGATTCCATGATCACCGATACCCATCATATCACCCTCATGGATCTCCTTATCATCAATCCTTGTATCACGCACAGCATACGTGATCTGTCCGGTCTTCACATGTTCGATTGCCTGAAGCATAGCCTCAGTATTCTCCGCACTGTTCTTCTCGGGCACATAACTGATCATGGCAGTAATTCCCTGCGGAATGGTCTTAGTCGGCACAACCACGATCTCTTTATCCTCAGTAAGATCCCTTGCCTGGTTTGCAGCAAGACAATATTCTTATTGTTCGGGAAAATATAAATAGTCTTTGCATTTACTTTTGCAATGGCATTGAGCATATCCTCTGTACTCGGGTTCATCGTCTGACCGCCCTCGATCAGGTAATCCACACCCAATTCCTTAAAGATCTCTGTCATTCCCTTTCCCACAGATACGGAAATAAAGCCAACTTCCTTCGGCGGCTGTGCTGCTTCTTCTTTTTCTTCCTGTTCTGCCTGCTCTTTCGCCATTTTCTCGGCATCCTTTATAAGCTTCTCCTGATGCTCCTCACGCATATTGTCGATCTTCATACGTGAAAGTGCACCAAAGGTAAGAGCTTTCTCAATAGCCTGTCCGGGATGATTGGTATGAACATGAACCTTCACGATCTCGTCATCTGCAACAAGCACAATAGAATCACCAAGGGACATCAGGAATTTCTTAAATTCATGCTCTGTCTCCTCGGACATCGGCTGGTTCAGAAGAATAATAAACTCTGTACAATAACCAAATTTAATATCAGCCTCTGTCTGTGCATCGATCTTAGTCACAGCAGGACCTTTTGCCTTGTCAAACTGTGTATAATCAATCTCCTTGCCAAGGAAACCATCATATGCACCATGGTATACTTCCAGAAGTCCCTGTCCACCGGAATCCACTACTCCTGCTTCTTTCAGAACCGGCAGCATCTCCGGTGTCTTTGCCAGAGTTTCCTCCGCATGAGCGATCACGCTCTGGAAAAATGTATCCAAATCCTCTGCTGTCTCCGCCAAGCCTCTACAGCCTTGGCAGCAGCCTCTCTTGCAACAGTAAGGATTGTTCCTTCCTTCGGTTTCATGACTGCCTTATATGCAGTCTCCACACCTTTCTCCATGGCTGCCGCGATATCAATGGCATCCAGTTCCTTACTGTTCTTAACACTTCTGGTAAAGCCACGCAGAAGCTGAGAAAGAATAACACCTGAGTTACCTCTTGCACCGCGCAGGGAACCGGAAGAAATCGCCTTGGCCAGTGACTCCATGTCAGGCTCTCCCAGAGAACCTACTTCTGCTGCTGCTGCCATGATCGTCATTGTCATATTGGTTCCTGTATCTCCATCCGGTACCGGAAATACGTTCAGTTCGTTGATCCATTCTTTTTTAGCTTCCAGATTCTTGGCTCCTGCAAGAAACATCCTGGAAAGTATTCTGGCATCTATGGTTTTGTTATTCACCACAAGTTCCTCCTCTATCCTAATCAATTGCGCGTACACCTTCTACATAAATATCGATCTTATCAATCTCCATTCCTGTAAAGGCCTCGACTTTATATTTGACATTGCTGACAAGGTTGTCTGCAATTGTACTTATATTCACGCCATATGCCACAATAACATGGAAATTCAGGCGGATTTTATTGTCCTCTGTAATTCTGACGCTGATGCCATGTTTCAGGCTGTTCTTTCCAAGAAGCTTTACCAGTCCGTCCTTCATACTGACTGCAGCCATGCCTACGATACCAAAACATTCTACAGCAACGCTTCCTGCGTAGGTTGCGATTACATCTGTGTCAATTATGATCTGACCTAATCCGGAATCTATACGTCCATTCATATGGTTACCTCCAATGCTCATTATTGTATGTAAGTGTATTATAACCTCTTTTCACAGAAAAGAAATATAATTTTTGAGTTTTTCCTTTTTTTGCTTGCAAAAGCACAATTCATCTGTTACAATGTAATCTGTTGAACACAAGGTTACTGTTCAGACGCTATGCACACAGCACGACAGTAACAATAAAGCGTCAAGGAGGTGCTATCATGGCTAAATGTGCAATCTGTGAGAAAGCTGCTCATTTCGGAAATAATGTAAGTCATTCACATAGAAGATCCAATAAAATGTGGAAATCTAACGTAAAATCCGTTAAAATCAAGACTGCTGAGGGTGGAGCTAGAAAGACATATGTATGTACTTCTTGCTTAAGATCCGGTAAAGTAGAAAGAGCATAATAACACCATTACCCCTGTTGCAACAGGGGTATTTTTTGCAAAAAGACTGTCCCTCTGTTCAGATATTCTTTACCGAATATTCTGCCTGAGCTGACAGTCTTTTTTATTTCATATGTCAAACGGGATATTCGCAATCTTCTGTAAAGTTAATGACAGAAAAGATGATATCCCAACAACAGGAAAACTCCGGCCGAAACCACCAGAACCACATTTTCTGCGATCAGCATCCCGATTATCATCCCAATCCCTATGAAAAAACAGCATAAAGCCGAACAGCTTTTCCAATTCTTCTGCACCTTTTTCATCGGTTTGCTATAGTCTATGCAAAAATTATTTTCTGATTCGCCGACAGATTCTTCGTCACCTTTTCCGGAGGTAAAACGGTCTACAAAATCCGGAACCATATCAAGGATCTTGGTGAGACCATCCTGATTTTTCACATTGACCAGCTTTGTTGTTCCATTCTGGATTACAAGCACTGCACAGGGAGTCATCTTTCCTGCCATTCCGCCGCCGCCGTTATCCTTCTTCTCTCCGGAAAAAGCACCGGCACCTACACCGAAAGATACATCCATCAGAGGAAGAATGATCGTATCGCCTACATGGATTGCCTCTCCTACCACTGTTTTCGCAGAAATAAAACTGTCCATTCCCTTGAATAATGAATTTACGGTTTCTTTAAAATTGTTTTCATTTGCCATGGTCATGCCCTCCTGGTTTTCCAACGTTTTATAACGTATTTTATATTTTTATTGAAATAAATACTCACTGCTGCCCGCACAGGAACAAATCCGTAGATCCTGCCTTTTGCCCTGATGTTTCCATACAGATAATTCTCACTGTCAAAACGGGGATTGATCTGTATATAATTTTTGTGTAAATGGAATTGTCATCCCAAGTACAGCAAGTGCCGCACCTGTCAGCGCCGGATCTTCAAAAGAAAAAGTAACCTGCCCTTCTATCCTTGTAGGAAAAATATGCTTAAGCAAAAATTTTCCATGTTTCCATACAAGCTTTCTGGCAGCTGTCACTCTGGGATGTTCTATAAACGCCTTCCACCAGGACACATTCTTCTTAATCTTCCCGAATGTCCTGCGGATATTTTGCAGTTTTTTACGAATCGACTGAAATATATTTCGGATCCGGTCATAGATCCTTTTTATAAAAAACTGCCTCTTCTTTAGACTATTCCGATCTGTATCATCTGCATTCAGTTCCTGCTGTCCGGATATCTGACTGTTTCTGATCCTCTCTGTATCAGCAGATGTATCTGAAGCTGAATTTCTGTCTGTTTTCAGATCCTCAGTCTCCATATTCTCTGATTTCGGGTGATCAACCACTGATTTTTTATGCTCTTCTTCCCTGTTTCCGTCTGTGCCGGATACAGATACCTTTTCTGCGCCGGATTTCTCCGGATTTTTCCCGGATTTCTTTGTTACAGCCCTCTTCTCCTGCCGTTTTTTCAACAACTTGTCTACGGGAATTCCAAACAGATGAAAGGATATCTCCATCTGCTGATCTTTCCATTCCGCTCTCAGCGAAATCCCATGAAACAGCCAGCTTACGATACCCTCTCCCTCTGTCTGTTTCCAGCCACCTTCTGCCTTGACAGCTGATGCCTTATATCTTACAGGACAGAACAGTACAAGAAGAATTGCCAGTAAAAGAAGGCCCAGCAGAATTCCCAGGATGATCAGTATAAATTTAAGGATCAGCCATAAAATATGTAACATATTCTCACCTGTTTTCTATATATTCAGCTGTTGCGAAGGTTCCCGTTTCCCTGTACATTTCATCGATCAGACTTCGCACCATCTCCAGGGCTTCCTCTTTGCCCTTCGCCATTCCTATGATCTTCGGACAGATTCCATAAAAGCTCTTCTGTATCAGCATTGCTGCAGGAATAATATCCATCAGATTCACAGGATTCTCTGACAGAGTAAGGAGATAAATTCCCAGAACCGGTTTTCCGCTGTTCAGTTTCTTTTTATCTCCTCAGGATCCTTTACAGATTCCCCTGCAAGAAAATTCTCCTGCCATTTCAGCATCTTACACCCTCTCCCGTTTCTATAACACTTCAGTTACAGTATTTCCATTTTCTCCAAAATTTAAACCGGGCTGCGTTGCAAAAAAACACAGCCCTGTTCTCTCGTTAATAATACTTATGCTGTTTTCCCCAGAGTCCATTGCTTCTCATCTCCAAATATTCCTGATAAGCACGCTCTACGATCTGCTTCTCGTTTGAAAACCTCAGCAGATGATAGATCTCATGAAATTTATAATATCCGGAATCTACAAAAAACTCCTCTCTCTGGGGCTTACTATGATAATTATCCGCAGTCATAAGATACCAGTGTACCTCTTTGGAAACCACGTCCTCCGGAACGGTAAAGTTATATTGGCTCTTTCCGATGTATTTCACAATGGTCGCACGCACTCCAGCCTCTTCCATCACTTCCCGCAATGCTGTCTGTTCATGCGTTTCGCCTGGTTCCACTGTTCCTTTCGGCAATACCCAGCCCTCATAACGGTTCCTGTAAGATTTATACAAAGTAAGAATCTTACCCCGATGAATTACCACACCGCCACAGCTCGTTGCTTCTATCATAATGCAATCCCTCCTGTTTTGCGTGGTATTATAAACTGAGTATAGTATATCTCTTTTTTCCAAACCCGCAAGCTATAAATATCATTTCATAACATATTACCGATTAATTAGTTACTGTTCACTCCGTTCACAGTAACGTAGCCAAAATTCATTCCAGATTGCCTGCAACATGGAATTTATTATTGCTTATCATAATAATACGCATCAAATATCTGCTCTGCGATGGGCACTGCTGCTTCACTTCCGGTACCGCCATTCTCAACAATGATCGCAACTACCAGATCCGGATCATCCACGTTGGAATAACCGATAAACCAGGAATGACTGGAACCATTCTCATCAAATTCCGCTGATCCGGTCTTGCCTGCCACTGTATATCCTCTTCCGTTCAGAGCCGATGCGGTTCCGTTTTCCACAACACCTTTCATAAGCTTTCCAAGGATATTCGCCTCATTTGTTGTCATCAGACGTTTATAGCTCTCCGGCTCTGTTGTCTTCACTGTCTCTCCGTCTGAACTTACAACAGAATCAATGAGATAAGGCTTCATGAGCTCCCCGCCATTGGCGATCGCACTGGTAATCAGCGCCATATGCATAGGTGATACCAACGTATTACCCTGTCCGATGGCAGTCTGCATAACCTCTGCAACAGAAGATTTTCCATTTAATGTAAAAGTACTCTTTTTATAGGAAGAAAGCGGAAGACTCTTATTAAAAAGAAGATCCTCGGCTGTTTTTTTCAGAGAACTGCCTCCGAGCATGGTTCCGATCTCTGCAAATGCACTGTTACAGGAATTGGCAAAAGCACTGTAAAAATCTTCCTGTCCATGAACAGTTCCGCCATAGCACCTGATCGTGTGATCTTCTCTGGTAATACTTCCCTCACAGAGATAGGAAAATCCCTCCAGACTGCCCTTGGTTCTGAAATAGTCCAGGGCAGTTACCACCTTAAATGTAGATCCCGGAGGATAGGCTCCGTTTGTAGCTCTGTTCAACAGACTGCTGTCATTGGAATCATTTACCAGTGTGTCCCAGTTCTGGGAAATAGTATTCGGGTCAAAGTCCGGTCTGCTCATTTCCACCAGAATCTTACCTGTAGAGGGTTCTATGGCAACAACCGCCCCTCTCCTGTCACCAAGTGCATTATAGGCAGTTGACTGAAGATCTGCGTTTAACGTCGTGTTCACAGAATCACCCGTATTTTCTGATTCTTAAACTCATTTTTCATCTGGTTCAGGAAAAATTCATGAGAAGTCAGAAGTTGGAAGTTCGCCTCTGATTCCAGTCCGCTTTTTCCATTAGTGTCATATCCGACTACATGAGCGAACATATTTGCATAGGGATAAGTACGTTCCTCTGTTCCGTCTTCGTAAACATTGGTCTGGGCAAGCACCTGCCCATCTGCAGATATGATCTTACCTCTTACAACCCTGTCTGAAAAAGTATCCTGCCTTGTATTATAGGGACTATTGATAAAATCATCGCTCTTTGCATAATTAAAGTAGATCAGATATCCGATCATACTGACAAAGATCAGCACAAAAAAGCAGGATACCAGTGTATACTCTCTGTTACGGGGCCTTCTCTTTTCAGAAATCTCCCGGGCTTTGCGCTTCTGGCGCTTCTTCAACTCTCTGCGCCGTTCCTTTTCTTCGATATCTCTCAATTTCTTCGTCCTCATCTTCTCTCAAAATATACAATCCCTGAATGATCGCCAGCATCAGTACTGTACACGCGACAGAACTTCCTCCATAGCTGACCAGAGGAAGAGTTACACCTGTCATAGGGATAAATTTCGTTGCTCCGCCAATTGTCAGAAATACCTGAAATGCATATTCCGTACCAAGTCCAAGTGCGATCAGTTTGTAGAATGGTTTCTTAATCTTAAGCGCAATATTTACGATCATCAAAAAGAAACTCATACATACCAGGATCAGGCAGATTGCAAAAATCCCACCCAGTTCCTCACAGATTGCACTGAATATAAAGTCATTCTTGACAACAGGGATCTTCTCAGGCGAACCCTGACACAATCCCATTCCAAACCATCCGCCGGTTCCAATGGCAAACAGTGACTGGACGATCTGGTATCCTTCATTCTGATATACCGCCATGGGATCCTTCCAGGCTGTCACTCTCTGACGCACATGGCCAAACAGATGATATGCGACAACTGCCCCTGCAGATCCGCCTGCAAGACCAAGTGCCAGATATCCCACATTTCTGGATGCCACATAAATCATCACAAGATATGCCACAAAGAAGATCACTGCACTTCCAAGGTCTCTGGAAAGTACAAGAATCCCCACATGCAGTCCCGCCACTACCGTAGCCTGGACCACTTTTGAAAAATCAGCACCTTTTCTCAGCAATGCCGCCATAAAGAACACAAATGTAATCTTTATCGCCTCTGAAGGCTGGATTCCCATCAGGGAAAGTTTTGCTCCATAGCTTGTCTTTGCAAGCACAAATACCGCCGCCAGCAAAACGATTCCGATTCCCGCATAAACCCATGTCAGGTCCTTGAGAAATTTCATCTTCCTGATCAGGACAGGTACGATCAATGCCACCACATTTACGCCTGCCACAATCACCAGCTGTCTGGTAGCTGTGGAAACATCCAGCC
>ENA-OQOA01000532-OQOA01000532.1-human-gut-metagenome-genome-assembly--contig:-NODE-532-length-16088-cov-3.086837_pt1 | contig 16088 bp, 16 predicted proteins | sample MGYA00242633_ERZ504888 | MGnify/ENA primary metagenome ERZ504888 (study PRJEB26092, sample SAMD00036372) | human gut metagenome | host: Homo sapiens | study: EMG produced TPA metagenomics assembly of... | reverse complement strand
CTTATAACCATCATTATTCCCAGTGTATATATAGTAATCATAAATGTATAACCTATCACATACCTGTTGTATTCAGACATCATACTATACAATTTATAACTGCTATATAAAAGCATTGTATACAGGCACATACCTATAAGCGGTTTTTTATCATAATACCATAGCATTTCATTACTTCCTGCTGTTATAAGAAGCATAACAACTATAGCTGTGACAACTGATATTGTATATAGCTTTACAAGATATAAAAAATCCGCCTTATTATATTCAATATAATTATCTTTGGTATCTGCTGCTCTCACACTGCTTTTTGCACTCATTGCAAATGCAAATATTAAAAACACTAATACATTAGCTGCGATCAGACACCATAATCCCTTATCAATAATTATTGCATCAGACAGTACAACCACACTTATAACATTTACAAGGATACATCTTACTGCCTTATATTCATAATCACATATTCTATGTACAATCAGATTAATAAACATTAACTGCATTGTAATTAATAAAACTACTGTTATTGCATACATATTCTATTTATCTCACCACGCCTGTTCCTGCTTACTGGTATTTCTTCTCCATTATCCATAAGCACTTTTGACGCAGATATCTTTCTGACATAATTATAATTAACAATATATGACTTATGTACTCTTATAAAATAATTGTCCTTAAGACCGTCATATATCTTGTCCATACTATCATAAAACGAGTCCTGTCCGCCATCAGCAAACTTAATTATTATCTTCCTGCCACTACTCATAATATATCTTATATCTGAAAGTAATACACGGTTTATCGATGAATTTTTTTCATATGTAAGAACATTATTAGATATTCCAAGCAAAATGCACTGCCTTATTAAACACATTTACAAGGTTGTCATACTCAACCGGTTTGATCAGAAAGTCCAGCGGCTGTACCTTAAAAAGTTCCATTGCATATTGTCGTTCTGATGATATATATATAATCTGCGATATATTATCGTTCATAATCTCTCTTATATATACACCTATGTCAATCCCGCTTTTTTCAGGCATACATATATCAAGAATAACAATATCATAATGAACTCCACTGGCAAGCTCTGATATAAGCATTGGTCCATCTAAAAATATATCTGTATCAATAACCATATTAAAAGAATTGCCGTATCTTATAATCAGTTTTTCTATATACTTAACTATCTGTTTTTCATCATCACAGACTGCTATCCTCATATTATTCATATTTAATCCCCATTTCTGTGCTTCTTTTGCCCATCTTACATTTATGCAAAAGCAGAGTTGTTACAATATATCTTTTTGTTTCATATATATGTTACTTACCACATAAGAAATAATAGTAACTATTATAGCATATACACATATAAATATAACATTATATCCTCCACTTAAGAAATAACTGTATCTTATAAGCATTAACCCATTACCCGGTATAAAACATGAATCAACAAATATAGCTGCCACGGATAGTGCGGTTATACTTATATATCCTTCTATCTGTCCAAGTATAACAGATATCATAAACTGTAATGTAATAAGCATAACTACTGACATAACCATGCTAAGTATCACTGCCATTACCGAAAAAAATCCTGTCATTTTATTATAATCATATCTTACAAGATAAGCACTTTCACAGCTTGCAAAGCCTGTTTTTCCTCCCGAGATTACAGCCACCACTAAAATCAGTTCCATAATTATGACAATGCCGCTAATATACATACCTGAAAGCTTACCAGTAAGCCACACATTCCTTGACTTTGAAAAGCACAGCACTACATAATCGTCCTTATCTCCCACATTAATCCCTACAATAAACGCACACATTATAATTATTGCAAGATATGTAACGGGAAGTTCAATCTTTTTATCTGCTGGCACATTCTTATCTATAGGCTCAATCCCCTTAAATATATAGAGCATATAATCACCCATCTTTAGCGGCTTACCAATACTTTCCTGATAATCCTCATATTCACTCTGCTGTTTTTTTATAGAAGCATTACTACTGTAATAAGATGAATAACTTCCCTTATAATATACACATACCATTATACCAAGCAATAATGCTATTATATACACAGGTATACTTCTTATTACAACTCTTTTTAATATAATAAGCATATGTATTCCGATATACTTTATCTGATATTATATTCATTGTATAACACCTCCATTAGTGCTTTTTTGTATTTCTATATCCAGTCTTTTTTGCTTATAAGTACCTTTGCTGATATGATACATACAACTATGACAATCATCATCACCGATAAAGCAATCAGGCTTTCTGTAGTATCTGTATACATTTTATAAATAAAATACTGCGTTTTCCCATTTATATTAAATATATTACTGACTGATAATAACACATTTATAATTATACTTATAACAATTATAAAGCTCTTTTTTCTGACTATTAAACTGACTATTATTCCAATTATGTATCTTAAAAATATACTGCATATAAGAATAGCGGCTATCCTTAACACTGTTAATGACATATGATTATCCATTTTTCCTGTAAACATATAATATATACTATTAAGCATATCATAATTGCAAATTCTTCCTGATGAATATTGTTCTTTCATTAATATCCCTATCAGAACACATACTACCAGTGAAATTATTCCATATAACAAGGACTCTGCCGCTCCACTTCTTAATATTCTCCATAATACATTTTCACGTTCATTTAATCTTACAATTATATTGGGTGACAGAATATAATCCATATTTATAAGATAAATAATTAAAAATATCTGCGAAGCGGCTATAACATTAATATCATAGCAGACAGAATTCATATATATATCCATATATGAATACATACACATTCCCTGCTGCATATCACAATATTTTCGTGTATATATAACACCGCTGACTGATATAGCAATGATAAATACTAATTGTATAACATATATAATTTTATTTTTGGTACTGTATCCAATCATTTTTATCTACTCATCTCCTGCATACATGGATTATCCAGCTTACATTCTGTTACAATATTTATTATTTTATGTCATTGTCAAAATCCCAGACTTTGATGCCTACGAATTGTTTCGTGCTACGCACTCCCACAATTCTACCCAATATTCGCATATCGCGGGATTGTCATCCCACTTTTATGCTCATATTTGGGCGGGTCCCAAGGTCTTTCACCCACTTATGAGCAAGCTCATGTGGGATTAGACCTTTTGACCCTGGCATCTTTATTTTAATTTATCACATTACCATATCTTATTTTTCACAACAAACGACATCACAACATTCGTTAATAATATAATTATCAGCATTATAAATATATGTTTAAGCCATACATTAATATTAAGTACCTCCAGATAATAAGAATACGCTTTAACCTTTATTCCTAAAACATAAGCATATCTTCTGGACTTTGGAAATATTGCAGTTATCATACACATAGCACTTAAGATTATTGTCGAAAACAGTCTTTTTCCAGACAGCCAGTATATGACATCTGCTGCCATAACAACCATATACAACTGTAACATATTTATAAGCCACACTCTGATTATGACCCACACTATATTAATTGCAGGTATGAGTGTTTCCTGACCTGCCTGAATATCTGTACACTGACTTAACATTATTCCATAATATGTGTTAGTAAAAAATAAATCATCTGATACATTGGCATATATGTTTCCCTTATTCATAATATATGCCAGCACAAAAGACAGTATCATAGACCAAGTAAATGCAACAGAGCATATGATAAGTGACAGTTTCTGCTCATTAAACCACATTCCGGTTCTGCTTTTCTGTTTTATAACACATACATTTCTCATATATATGTCATAATGCATATGTAAAAATACCGAAATAATGACCGGAAGCAGTCCCAGATTGAGCATACTTGATGTACACCACACAACAATTCCATCAAGCGCACAGCTATATATACGGCTCATATTTTCCATCTGATTATATATCATATATGCTGAAACTATAATAGAAACCGATATTATAATATACATAATAAGTACTTCTCTTAACATTATGCCATATAAAGCAATCTGATTATTTTTCACATAAGCTTTTCGCATACACAACATCCCCTTTTTATTGTACTGGCAGTACTTTCATAACCTGATAATTACCAAGTTCTATACTTTGGATATAATAGTCAGTACTATAGTTATTGCATATATATACAAGTATGTACTTTCCAGTTTCGTAAGAATTAAGGCTGATATCTATATCTTTATCATATACTTTTTTATTTAAGGCGGCTGTATAATAATTATTTATATACTCCGGTGTTGTATTTATCCCCTGTTCAAGATTGAATAAATCAGACATTTCAAGATACAACTCTTTATCAGATGTATTTGTTATCTCAAGTTCAAGCTCTATGACACTATAATTATCCATAGGATTATATAACACCTGATATTGTGTATCAGAAGCCTTTTCCTCTTTATAATATTGAATATTATATACCTTTTCCTCATGAAGAATATCAAGCTGTCCAATCCTGTCACTCCACTCATCCCTTGTATAATCTGCTGCTGATAGTATCTTTACTGAATAATCTTTTTTATATAGAGTATCACTATCTTTAATTATCTTCATATCAGTACCAGGATATGTAATATTTACATAAGCAATTCTTATAGCCATAACAAGAATTACACCAATCATTAATCCAGCAGATATTTTATTAACTGATATTTTTTTATTTTTCATTCTTATAGCACATCCCCTCTGACTCTTATAAAAAACAGCATATTTACAATAAAAAGCCCTGCCAGTTGTATAATAAGTATATTAATATTATTTATATAAACATTATACATATTAGCTAACCCAAGTAATGACATATGTTTAAGTCCCAGACCAATCGTCAAAAATACATGTTCTGAAAAATATAGTATGAAAGGTGTCAATGTTACAGCAAACCAGTTATCTTCTATATATACACAAGTAAGGCATATACACGATAACAGTCCGAATTCCACAAATGTATATATAAGATAAATAATAACGTACAATAAAGGATAATTATAAAATACATTTTCAAAAACATTTCCCGTAACTACAGGATATAATCCCGTAGCACGGACAGGCGTTCCCCATGGAAGAAAGCACATAACTACCATAAGATTAAAAACTAATGGTATAACTGCTACAAGTCCTGCTGATATAAATGTTACTATATATCTTGACATATAATATTTTTTCTTTGTCATACGCACCATAAACTGATTAATAAGTCCACTCTTTTTTTCCTTTAAATATTCTGTAGCATATGGAATGACCGCCAGTATCGGTAATACTGCAATCCATACATTATAAAATGTACTTGATGCGCCATATCTTGGCATCCATATTTCTAGTGGCGTATCTACTTCATTCATCTTATTAATTATCATGGAAGCCATTTCGTCATTATGCATATACTTATACCAGTTAATAGCAATCGTAAATCCCGGAGTATCAATAAATGCAAGTACTGCCATAATGCATCCTAGAAGAATTACTATTACAAACTTCTTATTTATAATTGCTCTTTTTAATTCTATCTTTATTACATTTAACATATTTTCTCCTTATGCGTACAAACATATCGCATCATGATTAACTTATTTTATTATATAATCTGTATTATATCTCTGTTTTTTATTATATAATTTTTTAATCACAAGTCTTTGTTCATGTCTTTTTTAATCAGCCACACAGCATTATACGTAACACTTGTACCTGCATCTATATATACTTCCCCTGTATCTTCATCTGTGACTATATTTTCTATCCTTTTTTCTCTTTCACTGATTATTTTTGATGTATAAAACAGCATATTTTCATCATATTGCCTATAAAGCATTTCCCCATAATTCTCATCCGGCAAATATAAAGATGTACTCCAGTCAATATTATATTCAAGGCTCATATCACTCAGGTTAACTATTCTTTTATGGGCGCCATCATTATATACAGTAATATTAACTATTATATATTCATACCCATCTGGTGCTATATTCCCATTATATTCACTCTGATAATTAACTTTATTTACCTGTCTTTCTTCAATTACATTCTCCACGCTTTCACCAACAATCTTTATACCTGGAGTTTCCACATTCCTTACATATGAAACCTTTTCCCTAACATCCTTTATAAAATATTCTTTAAATATATCATCACTTATAGCCTTCATTCCATCATATAACTCATCTGCATTTTCACCGCTATATGAAGATGGTAATGTATACTTCTCTTCTCCGGTAACATCTTTTCCACTGTTATTTGCTTTCACAATAATATTCACAATAAGTACAACCACACTAATAAACAGAATTATACTCAAACCTATTTCTATCCTGTATTTCTTCATTTTACCAGCTCCATTTAATTAACGTAAGAAGTCATATATATTTTAATATTACAATACATTAATACGCTCTAAAATATCCAGTCTGCTCTGTCAAATCATCTCCGACACAATTAGCCCTTAATCCAGCATAATCATATCCCCATTCAACAACAAAATTACTAACACTTGCTACGCCATCACCATCTATTCTGTAAGTATATCCACCAGAACAATCTGAACATCCCTCACCTGATGAATTATTAGCCCCCATTGCCTGGTAATCCATTGAACCTGAACCCGAATCCACTACTAATGCTATAGATTTTGTAGTTGATTTTTCTGCAAAAGCCGTATAATCATAATCTTCACCATAATATCCATATGTACTAACTGTAAAATCAGTTTTACTGTTTGATGCAAATACAGCTGTGAGTCCAGAAGCGCCTAGCATCGTAGCCAATGTTCCACCAACTATAATATTTCTTATCTTCTTAACTTTAATCATAAAAACACCTCCATTTATTAATTGTAACCTATATATGACTTTTTATGTTACAAAAAAATACATAAAATAACAATTAAAAACGCACAATGTAAAAATAACCGTTTTTTGTAAAAAATAACATACCCCGAATATATATCCAATCCGGACATATACTCAAAGTATGTCATTTTCTCATTTTTATATTATTATTACTATTATCATTCCATTCTATACTTCAAGAGTTTTCTAATAATACTTTGGCATCTTTAGCAAACAATAAAAGTATAACTAACATTTTTAAAAAAAATGTTCTTAATGTATTTGTGCTTAATGAATAGGCAGAACAGCAACATACTTAAACATCATAACAAAGTGGCATATACTTCCTGCCATAACAAAAAGATGAAATATCTCATGTGAACCAAAGTACTTATGACTAGCATTAAAATGCCTTTAGCTTAAGCGCATATATAACTCCGCCTATAGTGTATATAATTCCTCCTGCAAGAAGCCACATAAAAGCTGCTTTTGGAAGTGCATTGATAATCTGTGTAAATGATAAAACACATGCCCAGCCCATGATTATATAAAGCGATGATGATATCCATCTTGGGCATGTAACCCAGCATAGCTTAAATATTATGCCTATAACGGCTATTCCCCATACAAGCGCAAGAAGTGCATAACCGGTAGTGTTATGAAGCACAACAAGACACACAGGTGTATATGAACCTGCAATCATAACTGATATCATACAGTGGTCAAGTTTTTAAGAATTCTGTTAATCTTTGGTGTTGCATCAACTGTATGATAAGTTGTGCTTGCCGCATATAAAAGAATCATAGTTCCTATAAATATAGACAAAGATATAACGTGTATCATATCAGGTGCTGACAATGCCTTTATGATAAGCGGCGTTGCAGCAAAAAGTGCCATAATCATCGCAATAAAATGTGTAATAGCACTTCCCGGTTCTTTAATCTTCATATGTGAAACATTTTCCTTAAGCTTTTCCATAATAATCCTCCATTCTTGCGTGTGAAAAATCTTATTTTTCACACTATTCTCCAATCCTTTTAAAGCAAATATAAAAGTTTGTTTTACTTCGCCATGTAGTTTTAATTACTACGTGTCATTATAATAGCACTATGTTTTTAAAAATGCAATACTACATATTCCAAAAAATATAAAAAAACACAGGCTTTGTTCTATCTATGTATGCATATCTGTGTATGCACGATAGATAAAACAAAGCCTGTGTTTTATTATTATGTATTAAACTTTATCCAGTTTTTTAATAATTATCTTTTTAGAAAATTACTTTATATATTTCTCTATTCTTTCCTTCATCTGCTCTTCGCCCATAATATGAACGATAGTCCATAGGTCAGGTGTGTTAGCACGTCCTGTCACTGCTATTCTTACAACCTCAGCTATATCAGATACATTACCCTTGTAATTCTCTGGGTTGGCCTTGTAAGCCTTCATATCTGATGCAAAGCCATGCTCGTCAGCTATTTCCTTAAGCTTGTTAAACCATGCTGAATTATCATCGTTGTGGTCGTACTTTGAAAGATAAGTCTTTAATATATCGCTTACCATATCCTCATCAAGTCTGAACTCATCTTTTTCATCATTAGAAGCGCCATCAAAGAAATATGCAATAAGCTCAAATATCTGCTTTGCATACATAAAGTCTTTTCTTCTTCTCTTAGCACCAACACCCATATAAAGACGAAGAATCTGTAACATTTTTTCCTTATCTGCAAACCACATATCTACATTTTCAGGTGCATTTTCTTTAGCCCAGTCATATAAGAAATCATATAACTCATCTTCTGAAAGCTTAGATAACTCATTCTTACAAATGTTGTGTAACTTATCCTTATCAAAAAGTGCTCCGGACTGACTCATCTTATCTACAGAGAATGGGAATTCATTAATATCCTTATCAGGGAACTTCTCATGCCACTCCTCAAAGTTAGAGTTAAGAAGTGTAAGAAGATATACCTTCATAGTGTATGGATGATATCCATCCTTTCTATAATAATCAAGCGAAAGCTCTGGGTCCTTTCTCTTTGATAGCTTTCTCTTTCCGCCTGTTTCCTCATCAAACTTCATAAGATGCGCTGTATGTGCGTATGCTGGCATCTTAAAGCCAAGAAGGTGAATAATTCATAGTGGATAGGAGCTGATGCAAGCCACTCACCACCACGTACAACAACAGTTGTTCTCATAAGATGGTCATCTATCGCATGTGCAAAATGATATGTTGGAATACCATCCTTCTTTAAAAGAACTATATCATGGATATTTTCTGGAAGCTTTAATCTCTCCCTTTATTGCATCAACAAATGTAATCTCCTTATCAGGACTTCCCTGAGAACGAAGTCTAAGCACATATGGCTTTCCAGCTTTGATATTAGCCTCTATCTCCTCATATGAAAGATTACGGCAGGTTGCATACTCTCCATAATAGCCTGTAAGCACCTTTTTTTCTTCCTGCTCTGCTCTTACCTTATCAAGCTCTTCCTCTGTACAAAAGCATGGGTAAGCAAGTCCTCTTTCTACAAGGCTCTTGGCATATGAATGATATATTTCAACTCTCTGTCTCTGGAAGTAAGGTCCATACGCATTTCTTGGATCAGAATCATCAAAGCCTGCACCCTCATCGAATTCAATATTGAAATATCTTAATACATTGATGATAGTTTCAACTGCTCCGTCAACCTTTCTCTTCTCGTCAGTATCTTCTATTCTAAGATAGAACACGCCCCCATTCCTATGTGCAATTCTTTCATCGGCAAGTGCACTATAAAGGTTACCAAGATGAATAAAGCCTGTTGGGCTTGGTGCCATACGTGTAACCTCTGCCTTATTTGGAAGCTTTCTATATGGAAACTTTTCCTCGTAATACTCTGGTGTATTAACCACCTCTGGAAACAATAACTCTGCTAACTTCTGGTTATCCATGTTTATCCTCATTTCTGCGCACGTTTTTCTTATATAGAGCTTGTGCCGTGTGCGCACAGACACAAATCCCACGTGTGATAAATAATTTTCCACACTAATCTTGCGCTTGTACTGTTATCTATATTTAAACACAGTATTTTATTTTACACATTTTCTGTTGATTAATCAACCTTTTACCACTTATTTCTTATAACGTCACCCGATTCATATAATATTACAAGCAAGCTCATGTAGGTTTAGACCTTTTGACTCTGGTATCATATATTTTAATATATTATATATAGCATAAGCCAGTCCATCATCATCGTTAGACAGTGTGACATAATCTGCTGCTTCCTTTAACGCATCACACGCATTGCCCATAGCTACTCCTGCTCCTGCGAATTCTATCATGTCACAATCATTATCCGCATCACCAAATGCTGCTATATTCTTTCTATCAATACCAAGTCTGTCTGCCAGGAACCTGACCCCGGATTTCTTACCAGCATCCTTATATGAAATCTCAATAAGCTGTTTTACTGAACTAGTAATATATATATCTGGATCTTTTTCATATAATTCCTTGATTATCCTATTCTTTAATTCATCATCATCAAGCACAATATCTATACTGTCCAGTTCATGCTTATGCTCATATATAAAGCTTACTATATCCTCTTGAAGAGTTCTTGTACTTCTCACATATTCTATTGCCTTAGGTGTTGCACCAAACTTTACCGGATCAGCCATATACTCCTTAGATGCATATGCCTTTCCCCTTATGAATGCTTCGTAGGTGACCGGATATCCGACAGTATTATTAATTATCCCAGCTACTGAAGATTCCTTAAGCACATATGAATTAAGACATTTCTTATCCTTTATCTCGTATACAGCCGCACCATTGCTTGTTATCGCATATTCTATTCCAGGTATTGTAACAACCTCTGAAGGAAGCGTATCAAACGCCTTCCACTTGCAATACACACATGTATTCCTTTACTTATAGCATATTCTACTGCCTGTCTGTTAGCCTTAGATATATGTCCATCCGACTTAAGCGTTGTTCTGTCAAGATCAAGTGCAATCAGCTTAACAGGCTCTTTATATACATTAGTATTCATTAATACCTCACTACTTTCCTAATAATCTGTCAAAGGCATACTTTATTATATAGTAAGCTGATTATTTTTCCAATTACTTTTATGTAGAATAAATGTAAAATTTGCAATAAAACTAATATAAAAAGGACCACCGCAAAAAGAATATTCACATAATACATAGAATTGTAAACTTAATTCTAAATATATAATATGCAAATAATTCTTATTGCGATAGTCCTTTATCTATGCCTTCTTACTCCAGAAATCAACTGGCTCATATTCCTGAAGCTTTGCAAGAAACCCTAACCTTTCAAGCTCCTCCTGAATAATATCCAATGTACTCTCATCCTGTGCAGCTATTGTATGATAATGGTATCCTGAGGTTACATTCATAAGAAGTGTTGAACTTCCATTATTGATTTCTTCCATATATGCCTTTATATCACGTCTTGAATGAATATTAAGCTCCGCCTTAACCACACCATATACCTTATGATATACGAAAACATCCTTAACCCATCCGCCCATATCCACTATGGCATTAAGTTCCTTCTCTACATCTGCATTGGTATGCTTAACCTTGACTATTCTTGTATATTCCTTATTTCCTCTTATAACATAACCTCTGTTAGTTGAATATACATCATAAGATGCGGCTCTTATAAGTGCTATGTCCTGCACAATAACCTGACGGCTTACATTAAGCTGATTAGCGAGTGCAACACCTGATACAGGTGTATCACTTCTGCTAAGAATATCTATTATTTTTTCTCGTCTTAACTGTCCATTCATAACCTGGCTTCACCCCTGCATTTACTTTACTTATATTAATTCTAACACTTATCGTTGTAGACAGCAAGCCCTATGATCCGCTCTATGCTTTATGCTGTGAACAGCCTGAATCCTACTATATAGCACATATAACATTAGTCAACCGGATGAAGATTCTTAAGCGAAATATCCATTATAGGAGCTGAATGTGTAAGTGCACCACTTGATACATAATTAACTGAAAGCCCTGACAGCTTGGCAAGATTCTCTTTGGTCATATTACCTGACACCTCTACCTCTGCCTTGCCATCTATTATTCTCATAGCCTCTGCCATCATATCATGGTCCATATTATCAAGCATGATTATATCAGCACCTGCTTCTACAGCGTCCTTAACCATATCAAGTGTTTCAACTTCAACCTCTATCTTTCTTACAAATGGAGCGTACTCCTTAGCAAGCGTTATTGCCTCTTTAACTCCACCTGCTGCACCTATATGGTTGTCCTTAAGAAGTACACCATCTGTAAGGTTATATCTATGATTATTACCACCACCGACTTTAACTGCATACTTTTCAAAAAGTCTGTTGTTAGGTGTTGTCTTTCTTGTATCAAGAAGCTTGATTCCTGTACCCTCAAGCAGCTTTACTACTTCACTTGTATAAGTAGCTATACCACTCATTCTCTGAAGATAGTTAAGAGCTGTCCTTTCGCCACATAAAAGAACCTTAATATCTCCCCTTACAACTGCAAGAAGCTGTCCTTTCTTTACTCTATCTCCATCAGCCGCCTTAAGTTCAACCTCTGTATTCTCATCTAATAATGTAAACACTCTTTCAAATATCTGAAGTCCGCATATAACTCCATCCTGCTTACATATAAGATTCACCTCTCCCTTTCTAGGTACAGGCATAACGCTGTTAGTTGAAACATCCTCACTTGTAATATCCTCTCTTAATGCACTTAATATTAATGGGTCTGCATTTAGTCTTAACGTAACCTGATCAAACATTTTATAATCTCCTTGCTGTATATATTAATAATAAAATTTCATTTCATAATAATCCGTATGATTTATAAATATGTATTATACACCATATTATAATTATCCCAAACTTCTGATCATGCTGTCTTCATAGCTGCATCAGCTTCGTCTATTTTCTTTCTTACAAGCCCGCTGTAGTACTTATCCAGCTTTTCTTCATCCTGATATTGATTTATATCTGTATTTTTAACATATTCATCGGCAGCAGCATCTAATATATCAGAAAGCTCATGCCCTGTCATATTATGTGCTGCTCTCTTTGCAAATACAAGGCTTTCAAGAAGCGAATTACTCGCAAGTCTGTTTCTTCCATGAACACCGTTACATGCTGTTTCACCAACTGCATATAGCCTGTCCATAGAAGTCTTACTTTCGTAGTCTACCTTTATTCCTCCCATAAAGTAATGCTGTGCCGGAACTACTGGTATACACTCCTTAGTAACGTCATACCCCTGTTCTAAGCAATGCTGTACTATATTTGGAAAATGTGTCTTTAGCTCTTCTTCTGGAATTGTACGAAGATCCTCCCACACATAATCTGTCCCATCCTTTTTCATCTGCTCATATATAGCCTTTGTAAGCAAATCTCTTGGAAGAAGCTCATTCACAAAACGATTTCCATTCTTATCATACAGCTTTGCGCCCTCACCTCTTACTGACTCAGATATAAGAAAGCTTCTGTCTTTATCATTCTTTGAATAAAATGTAGTAGGATGTATCTGAACATAATTAATATCCTTTATTGCAACATTATGCTTAATAGCAGCTGCAACTGCATCTCCTGTAAGGTGTCTGAAATTCGTTGAATGACGATATAAGCCTCCTATGCCTCCAGCTGCAAGTACTGTTACATCTGCCTTAACATTTACAATACTGCCATCCTCAAGTCTGATTACAGCACCAAGACATTCATTATCCCTGGATATTATATCTAACATACGCGTATTTTCAAGCAGAACAACATTAGGAAGTTCTCTTACTCTGTCAAGTAAATGACTTGTTATCTCTTTTCCTGTTACATCCTCGTGAAATATGATTCTGTTACTGCTGTGGGCACCTTCCCTTGTATATGCAAGATTACCATTTTCATCCTTCTTAAAGTCTGCTCCTGCAGCTATTAAATCCTTTACAACATCTCTTGATGAACGAATCATTATCTCTACCGATTTCTTATCATTCTCATAATGCCCTGCTTTCATGGTATCTTCAAAATAATTATCATAGTCGGCATCATCCTTTAACATACACATGCCACCCTGTGCAAGAAATGAGTCACTGCTTTCAGCATCTGACTTTGTTATCATAAGTATTTTCTTATCTCTTGGAAGATTAAGGGCAAGATAAAGTCCTGAACATCCACAACCTACTATTAATACATCTGTTTTCATACTTTTCACTTTATTCTCCATTCTGCCATGTTTTCCATATACTAAGTCTGCTTTCATGACTATGATTATCCGGCAATACTTCTGTTTTTATTTTGCTGCAAGCTCAAGCATCTTGTTAAGAGGCTTCATGGCATAATCCGCAAGCTCTTTATCTACAAACACCTCATTAGTATCATTTTCAAGAACATCTAAAACCTTTTCTAATGTTACCTTCTTCATATTAACGCAGACCTGGTCAGGCTTAACTGTGTAAAGTTTCTTATCAGGTGCTTTCTTTCTTATTTCATTGAACACACCATCAACAGTTCCTATTATGAATTCATCTGCCTCTGTATCCACTACATAATCTATTATTCCTGATGTACTTCCAACATAATCTGCAAGCTCTAACACATCCTCTGTACACTCTGGATGTGCTGCGAACTTAGCCAATGGATGCTCTGCTTTCGCCTTTTCTACCATCTCCTTAGTAATAACTACATGTCTTGGGCAGCAGCCATTATTGAATATAAAATTCTTATCCGGACATTGCTTTGCCACAAAATGTCCTAAATTCCTGTCTGGAATAAAGAATATATTCTTGTTAGGCAGATTCTTTACTATCTTAACTGCATTAGATGATGTAACACATACATCAGAATATTTCTTTAGTTCTGCTGTTGAGTTAATATAACAGACAACCGCAAGGTCATCATACTCCTCACGCAGCTTAAGTATTTCATCCTTATCAGCCATATGTGCCATAGGACAGTCCGCATTCATATCCGGCATAAACACCCTTTTATCCGGATTAAGTATCTTGGCACTTTCCCCCATGAACTCAACACCTGCAAATATAATTCTGTCCTGATCAACCTTTGTAGCCACCTTGCTTAAATAAAATGAATCGCCAATATAATCAGCTATATCCTGTACATCCTCATCTACATAATAATGTGCAAGAATAACTGCATTTTTTCTTCTTTAACTTTTCGATATCACTTACTATAGACATATGTATCTCCTTTTCGATAAATTCCTGTTGTTTATCAAAGTGCTTTTTTCTAATGTTCATGATGTATGCTTCAATTAACAACACATTTAAGATTTGAAATTTCATTTACAAATTTTACAAAGTATACTACATAACTTTACATGTGACAAGACAGTTGTAAATATTTTCTGTAAAAATACAATATCAGAATATGTCAAAATAAAATGTAGACATTTTAAGAGTATTTTAAAAGATTTTCTATGTAAAAGAGTGGATATGCCTGTAAAACTGCACTTTTACAGCTATAGCAGCTTTCACAAACAGCTCAAAAATGCCAATATTTTCACTAAAAATGTCTACATTTTTATTTTGATAAGTATTTTGGATTTAGGTTATTGACTTATAATCTATGGTAGACATTAGTTGTTCAAAAGTATAAAAAATCGAGTAGGAGGCGGTGACTAACCGCATCCTACTCGATTTAAAATTTATTTAACCTAATTTACAAATGTTTTTAATAGCCAATAAAATGTATTATCCCCACACCTTGTCAGCAATTTTCTTAACAAGTCTTAACTTAGCCCACTGCTCTTCTTCTGTAAGCTTGTTTCCTATCTCACAGGATGCAAAGCCACACTGTGGACTTAAGCACAATCTGTCAAGTGGTATATACTTTGCTGCTTCGTTTATTCTGTCAATAATAACCTGCTCATCCTCTAACTCTGGAGACTTTGTTGTTATAAGTCCTAATACGACCTTCTTATCACCTGTAACATTCTTAAGTGGCTCAAAGCCTCCTGAACGCTCATCATCGTACTCCAGATAATATGCGTTAACATTCTCCTTAGCAAAAAGTGTAGCGGCAACCCCCGTATACGCACCGCTGCTTGCATATGTCGAATGGAAATTACCACGGCATACGTGGGTGTTAAATCACCAAATCCTCTGGTTTTCCTTCTATTGACTTATTATTGATATCAAGAAGTGTATTCTTAATCTTTTCAAGTCCCGCTG
>ENA-OQOA01000531-OQOA01000531.1-human-gut-metagenome-genome-assembly--contig:-NODE-531-length-16104-cov-5.653877_pt1 | contig 16104 bp, 15 predicted proteins | sample MGYA00242633_ERZ504888 | MGnify/ENA primary metagenome ERZ504888 (study PRJEB26092, sample SAMD00036372) | human gut metagenome | host: Homo sapiens | study: EMG produced TPA metagenomics assembly of... | reverse complement strand
GCGCGGGCACGGCAGGCGACGTCATCGGCACGAGCACCCAGCAGCGTGCGGCCAACCTCGGCACCCCAAGCGTGCGCCAGGCCCTCGGCGCTGATCGCGCCGTTCAGCTCAATCTGACGCTCAACGGCAGCGCGGGCACCATCGATGTCGCCGTCCTCGATAAAGTCGATGATGGACTCAATCGACATGGGCGTGTCAGCGCTATCTGCCGCACGCTCGGCCACAACGCGCTCGGCGCAGGCGGCACACTCCCCCGCCGACTTGCCGCATACCGGAATACCGTCGAGCGTATGGCACGTGACATTGGTGTGGTGGTCGGTAATCTCGACGACTGCGGTATGGCCCCCGGCTGTGGCAGTCACCTTGATGTAGAGGTTGGGCACACCCTCGACAAGCGACACATCGCAGTAACCGGCATCAGCAAGCAGCTCGGCCACGCGGGCGCGATCCGCGTCATCGACGCTCTCGAGCACCTCGAGCGCACTCTTGGCGTCGCCGCCCACGGCACCCAGCACGGCCGCCGCTTCAATACCGTGCATGCCGCCCGAGTTGGGCACGGTCACGCTCTTAACGTTCTTGATGATATTGCCCGAGCAGGCAACATCCATATGATCGGGTTCGCAACCGAGTGTCTGGCTCGCCAGCGCCGCTGCATAGGCAACGGCAATAGGCTCGGTGCAGCCGAGCGCACAGACAAGCTCGCGGTTCAAGACATCGCAAAAAGCGGCATCGCGGATGGAATCGGTAGACATAGGTATCTCCTGCTTACATAACGAACTGGGCTCTCGATAATAGTTAACTCTTTTATTTGATAACAATGCATCAGAAACCGCAACCATGGTTCCGACGGACGGCGCTTAAGCGCAATCTGACGGCATTCATTCATGAAAAGCCGGTCTTGTTGCACGCTAAAGCGTTTGACCAAAAAACGCCCGAGCGTTTACACAAAAGTCGCGCTATCATGCAGTCGAACGCGGTAAAACCTTTAGCAATTCCGCCGCACGGACCAGAGAGGAACCACTCATGAAGATTGGTATCGGCAACGACCATGCCGCCGTCGAGCTCAAGAACATCATTTCCGAGCACCTGAAGGAGCGCGGCTGCGAGGTCGTGAACTTTGGAACCGACACCTCCGAGAGCTTTGATTACCCCATCGCCGGCTACAAGGTGGGTAAGGCCGTTGCCAACGGTGACGTCGACCTGGGTATCCTGATCTGCGGTACCGGCGTCGGCATCAGCCTGGCCGCCAACAAGGTCGAAGGTGTTCGCGCCGTCGTGTGCTCCGAGCCCTTCAGCGCCAAGCTCTCCCGCATGCACAACAATACCAACGTGCTCGCCTTTGGCGCCCGCGTCGTGGGCTCCGAGCTCGCCAAGATGATTGTCGACGAGTGGCTCGACGCCGAGTTTGAGGGCGGTCGTCATGAGCGTCGCGTTAACCTCCTCAACGAGATCGACCACACGCGCGGCCTCAAGGTCGTCGACGAGGCCTAAACTACTCAGTGCCACAAGCTAACAGCAGGGGGCCCGCTCGGAACTCATGTCCGAGCGGGCCCCTTCATAGATTTTGGAATAAAAAGGGCGCCGCGGATGGAATTCCGCGGCGCCCAAGCCACACGCTAACAGCTTTAAGGAGTCAAAGCTGGTTTAGCCAAAGAAGCGCTTGATCTCGATCTCGGCGTTCTCCAGGCAGTCGGAGCCGTGAATCACGTTGGCGTTGACATCGACAGCGAAGTCGCCGCGAATGGTGCCGGGAGCAGCATCAAGCGGGTTGGTAGCACCCATAAGGGTGCGCATCTTGGAGACAGCGGAGAGACCGGAAACGACCATCTTGACGACCGGACCGCTCGTCATAAAGTCACAGAGACCGCCAAAGAAGGGCTTGTCGGCCAGATGGGCGTAGTGCTCCTCGACGGTAGCGCGCTCGAGCGTGGTCATCTCCATGCGCTCGATGACAAGGCCGCTACGCTCAATGCGACCGACGATCTCGCCGATCTTACGGTCACGCACGGCGTCGGGCTTAATCATGATGAAGGTCTTCTCGATAGCCATAAGGTAGCCTTTCAAGTAGGTTCGCGCGTGCCCAAGTCCCATTCCGGCACCCGCCTGGACTGCATCGTAACAGAGTTTTAGCTGCAGTTAAACAGAAAGCTGTTTTTTGAAACGTTACAATTTATTAAAACGTTCCATTTGTGTCACTTCTGTTTTGAAGCCCGATTAGAGTACCATCCGACCGCACATCAACCGCATCGAACCGAGCGGACGGTCGGTTGCCGCCCGTGAACGTACCCCCTTCACAACCTGCCCAAAGGTCCTACAGAAGTTCTCGACAAGCCCCTCCCCCCATAGCAACAAAATACGGGCGCCCGCAACAGCAGACGCCCGTAAAAGCAAAAACGATTTATCAATACATGGCCAAAACCGCTTCAACTAAACCTTACTTTGCCCCGTGGCCCATCTCGACGACCTTAGTCAGCGATCCAAACACGCCCTCGTCGGCCACGAGCCGCGCCTCGGCACGCTGCAGCTGCACGGCAACGGCGGCAGGGGCGGTGCCGCCCTCGGTCATGCGCGCGGCGACAATCGACGGGATGTCGAGTGCCTCGGTAATGTCGTGCTCAAAGAGCGAGCTCGCCTCCTGGAACACCTCAAACGGCAGGTCCTCAAGATTGCAGCCGCGCTTCTCACACATCAGGACCAAATGGCCTACCACAGCATGTGCCTCGCGGAACGGCAGACCACGCTTGGCCAGGTAATCGGCAACATCGGTGGCGGCAAGGTGCCCCACACCACACTCGCGCGCCATAGCATCCTCGTTGACGGTCCAGGTCGAAATCATACCGGCCATAACGGACAGGCACTGCATGAGCGTATGGGCGGTATCGAGGGCGCCCTCCTTGTCCTCCTGCAAGTCCTTGTTATAAGCAAGCGGCAGGCCCTTCATGGTCACGAGCAGCTGCACCAGGTTGCCATAGACTCGGCCGCTCTTGCCGCGGATAAGCTCGGCAAAATCGGGGTTCTTCTTCTGCGGCATGATGGACGAGCCAGTGGAGTAGGAGTCGGAAAGCGTGATAAAGCCAAATTCGGAGCTCGACCACAGCACGATCTCCTCGGAAAGACGCGACAAGTGCATCGCCATGACGGAGCCGGCGTAATGCAGGTCGAGGAGGAAATCACGGTCGGAAACCGCATCGAGCGAGTTGGGGATCACGCCCGCAAAGCCAAGTTCGGCGGCCGTCATCTGACGATCGAGCGGATAGCTCGTACCGGCAAGCGCGGCAGCGCCCAGCGGGCAGTTGTCGGCAGCATCAAAGCGACCTTCAGGCGTGTAAAGTCGCGCACGAACATCCAGGAATACGCCAGCAGATGGTGCGACAGCAGCACGGGCTGAGCATGCTGCATGTGCGTGTAACCCGGCAGAATCACCTTGTCGTACTTTTTAGCCGCATCCACCAGCACATGACGCAGTTCAAGATTGGCCTCCATGAGCTCCTTGGCCAGCGCCTTGACGCCCAGGCGCGTATCGGTCGCAACTTGGTCGTTGCGCGAACGCCCGGTATGCAGGCGCTTACCAGCCTCGCCGATGCGACGCGTCAGCTCGCTCTCGATGGACATATGAATGTCCTCGTCGTTGATATCGAAGGTGAAGTTGCCGGCATCGATATCCTGTTCGATTGCGGTCAGACCCTCGGCAATCGCCTGCTCGTCCTCGGCGCTGATAATGCCCTGGGCCGCCAGCATCTTGGCATGTGCCTTAGATCCGGCGATATCCTGCTTATAGAGATGTTTGTCGACCGGCAGCGACGCGCCAAACTCCTGCGTGACCTCGGCCACGCCCGCCTCAAAACGACCGCCCCAAAGAGCCATGGAACCGTCCCCTTTCATCAAATACCAAAACAAGCGCCCAAAGCAATGCGCCCTGTCGCTAAAGCGATTTTTCAACCGCTAGTTTTACACACTCCCTGCCGTGCGCTGGGCCATGTAGCTAATTTGCAAAGAAGTGACGCACCATGCACTTGGCGCCCAACGTCTCCCTCCGGATGTTGCCCTGCGAATCATCGATTCAGGCCTTCAGGCTCATAGGGACGTCCTCGACCTTTGCAGCATCGAACTCGGGCACGAGGGCAAGTAAAGCATGCGCGATAGCATGGAACATAATGGATACTCCTCATATATATAGGCGCAGAGCCGCCAAATTGATAGAAGGAGCCCCGCCGGATAACCCCGGCGGGGCTCGGACTCAGCCGCAGACGCGGCATCAAATACGCGGGCGGAACGTAGGGGCCACCGATGTTAAGAAGTGTCAGCAAGCATAACGAAAGGTAGGGACCCCGTGCGCCCGTTATGTATCACGCAGATGGGCCGCGCGAATACCAAGGAAAGGGAGGCTTAAGCCTGGGCGGCAGCAGAGCTGGGACCCTGGATCTTAGCCCACGTCTTGAGCGACAGCGTATCGATCTCGATAAAGCCAGCGCTAGCCTTCTCGTCAAACGTGGTGTCGCGGTCGTAGGTGGCCAGACCGTAGTCGTAGAGGCTGAAGGGGCTCTTGCGGCCGACGACATGGCAGTTGCCCTTAAAGAACTTCAGACGGACGGTGCCGGTCACGAACTTCTGGGTGTCGGCCATAAAGGCGTCGAGCGCGTTTTTGAGTGGGCTGTACCACTGGCCGTTGTACACGGCGGTGGCCCAATCCTGCTCGAGCTTAATCTTAGTCTTGAGCAGGTCGCCCTCAACGCAAATGTCCTCGAGTGCCTTATGGGCGGTAATGAGCGTCAGGGCGCCGGGAACCTCATAGCACTCGCGGCTCTTGAGGCCCACCAGACGATCCTCGACCAGGTCGAGACGGCCAAAGCCGTTGTCGCCCGCAATCTTATTGAGGGCGATGACGATCTCGGAGAGCTTCATCTTCTTGCCGTCGACGGCGACGGGCTTGCCGACCTCAAACTCAATCTCGGTATACGTCGGGGTGTCGGGCGTGTCCTCGGGATTCTTGGTCATAACCCAGGCGTCGTCGAGCGGCTCATTCCAGGGGTCCTCCAGGTGGCCACACTCAATGGCACGACCCCACAGGTTGTCGTCGATGGAATAGGGGTTGTCGTTGGCACCCTCGGGAACCGGCACGTTGTGGGCGTGGGCATAGGCGACCTCGTCGGGACGGCACTTCAGATCCCACTCGCGAACGGGGGCGATAACCTTAAGCTCGGGGTCGAGGGCCTTGACCGCAGCCTCAAAACGAACCTGGTCGTTACCCTTGCCGGTGCAGCCGTGGGCGACGTAGGTCGCGCCAAACCCGTGAGCGACCTCGACAAGCTTCTTGGCGAGCAGCGGGCGAGACAGAGCGGAGAGCAGCGGGTACTTGTTCTCGTACATGGAATTTGCGGCGATGGCCTTAGTCAGGAACTCATCGGAGAACTCGTCGCGCAGGTCGAGCACCTGGCAATCGAGAACGCCCAGGTCGAGCGCCTTCTGCTTCTTGGCATCCAGGCCGGTCTCCTCCTGGCCCACGTTGCCGCAGACGCAAACGACATCGAGATTCTTCTCGTCCTGGAGCCATTTGACACATACGGATGTATCAAGACCACCGGAATATGCGAGAACGACTTTTTCCTTGCTCATGGCTGTTTCCTTTCGCCCTTGGTAGCTAGTTAGAACATCGGTCAGTTGCAAGTCATTTCAAGGTCATATACCGTGCAATATCAGGTTAAATAGCAAAAATCAGCACATACATGCCCTAGAAACATGCAGCAATGTCGTGCTAAAACCCAACGACCTCAAAATGACTCTGTTGAGGCAATTCGCCCCATGCGGACAGAGACGATTGTTATCGTCGTCGGGAAAATGCGCGCTGGCGTCGGATGGCATTGTCTGCAGTAGTGATGATCTTTACGAACTGCATCTGCCTCTCCTTTCACCTATCGCCGGGCGCAATTCTTATATCGTAAACGGTACCTTTTCCTCGGTAAACGGTTGTTTTTCCGTCTCCGTTTTCGATGGTCGCTATATTACGCTAAAGTGCCTGCTGTACAAGCGACAAATTCATATTTCTGAAAAGTTTTTTCATTACTTTGTGAATGAAGATGCAAACGCGCGCCAATCCTGCGAAAATACGCCTGACTACGAGTTGATGGTTATAACGTCTGAAACAATTTCGAAACGAAAGGCTCGCTTTTATGCAAACTTACGAATCGGACGCCAATATCGGAAACATTAAGCTCATCGCCGTCGACATGGACAAGACGCTGCTGACCGACGAGCGCGTGCTGCCGCAAGGCCTTGACGAACGCCTGGACAAGCTCGCCGAAGCCGGCATCGTATTCTGCCCCGCCAGCGGACGTCCCGCCCCAAGCTCGAAGAGATGTTCGAGGGCATCAAGAACCGCCTCGCCTTTTGTCCCGACAACGGCGCATGCGTGATCTATCGTGGAAGCTATATCTATAAGAGCATTATCGACGTGGAGCTGTACCAGCAGGTCTTGAGCCGCGCCTCGGAGGATCCTCGCGCTGTCCCCGTCCTGTGCTGCTTCGACGAGTTCTACGTGCTTGCCCGCGACCATCAATACCACGACGAGATCAGCGTCTACTACAACACAATCAACTACGTCGACAGCTTTGAGGGCATTGATATCGAGTCCAACAAGATCTCGATCTTCTTCCCCGCCTACGATGCCGAGCCCGCATTCCGCGAGACCTATAGCCCGGCATTCTCGGACCAACTCTATGTCACCAATGCGGGCCGCGAGTGGATCGACTTCATGAACTTGGGCGTCGACAAGGGCGCCGGCGTCGCGCACCTATGCGAGCACCTGGACATCGATATTGCCGACGCCGCCGCCGTGGGCGATACCTACAACGACATCCCCATGCTCGAGCGCGTCGGTCACAGCTTTATCGTGGACAATGCCGAGGAGCATATGAACGCGCATGCCAAATGGCGCATTCCGAGCAACAACGACGGGGGCGTACTGACGCTCATCGACGCCATCTTGGCGGCTCGTTAACGTGGCTCGTCGGACCTGGCCGGGCGAGGCGGGTAAGTTTTTCGCTCGGTCAGGTCCTGGGCTCGCTCGGAAAGCACATTAAGTGCTTTCCGGCTCGTGCGGAATCTACGAAAAACTTACCCGCCTCGCCCGGCCAGGTCCTGCGGTGACTTGCTTGCCGCCAAGATAGCGTCTTGGCGCCTAGATACTTTGGCTGAATTTATTGAACGAAGGACGCTCCTTGTTGATGAGGGGCGTCCTTCTGTTTTTGGTTACTTTGGAACTGTGGTTGCTTTCCTATTTCGCGTCTGCCCAGGTTATGCCGGTACTGGCTTCGGCGATCAACGGTACGCGTAGGTCTACGACGTGTTCCATGACGTCTTGAACCATGGCGGTCAGGCGTTCGACTTCTTCGACCGGGCACTCAAAGTCCAGTTCGTCGTGTACCTGCAGGATCATGTGGGCGGCAAAGCCCTCTTCTTCCAGACGGCGGCTTACGCGGGCCATCGCGATCTTGATGATGTCGGCGGCGGTGCCCTGCATGGGGTGGTTCATGGCCGTGCGCTCGCCAAAGCCGCGGAGTTGCGGATTTTTGGCCTTGAGCTCCGGAATGTGGCGACGGCGGCCGTACATGGTCTCGGCGTAACCTGTCTGCTTGGCACGCGCCACCACGTTGTCGAGGAACGTGCGCACGCCCGGGTAGGCCTCGTAGTAGCGGTCGATCATGTCGCGCGCCTCGGCCATCGAGATATGCAGCGACTGCGACAGGCCGTAGGCCTGCTGACCATACACAATGCCAAAGTTCACGGCCTTGGCGCGACTGCGCAAGTCGGGCGTTACCTCGGACACGGGAACGCCAAACACGCGCGCGGCCGTCTCGGCGTGGAAGTCCTCGCCCTCGTTAAAGGCGCGCACCAGGTGCTCGTCACCCGAGAGATGCGCCAGCAGACGCAGCTCGATCTGCGAGTAGTCCACCGCCAAAAAGACGCTTCCCTCTCCTGCCGAAAACGCCGTCTTGACGGTACGGCCCAGCTCCGAGCGCGTCGGAATGTTCTGCAAGTTCGGGTCGCTCGAGGACAAACGCCCCGTTGCGGTAATGGTTTGGTTGTACGTGGTGTGCACGCGGCCGTCACCGCGGCGCAGCGGGCCCAACGTGTCCAGATAGGTTGACTTAATCTTGGACTTCTCGCGCCAGTCCAAGATCAGACGAACGATCTCGTGGTCACGGGCAAGATCACTCAGTACCTTGGCATTGGTCGAATAGTAGCCGCGCTTGGTCTTTTTGAGACCCTTGGTCGGAAGGTCCATAACGTCAAACAGCACATGCGAGAGCTGCATGGGGCTACCGATGTTAAAGGTCTCGTCACCGGCAAGGTTGCGAATGCTTCGCTCGACCTCGGTGATCTGGGTCGCCAGGCCCTCGGACAGACTGTGCAGGCGGTCGGGGTCCACGAGCATGCCCGCGCGCTCCATCTTGGCAAGTACCGGAACGAGCGGCATCTCGATGCCATCGAACACGTTGGCGGCGTTCTCGCGTGCCATGCGGTCGCGCAGTGGTGCGACCAGTGCCAGCGTCAAGGCCGCCGTGCGAGCGGCGGGCGCAGGAGCATCCTCGCCAGCACCCTCCGCACCGCGCACCGCAGGCAGCGCCATCTGCAGATAGGTATCGGCCAGATACGCCTCGTCAAACTCGGAGCGGTCGGAATCCAACAGGTAGGCGGCAACCACGGTATCGAAGATGCGCGTGGAATCGACTGCCAGTGGATCCATGAGCTCGGGCTCGGAAGAGTCGATGGGCGAAAGCTCATGCAGCAGTGCTTTCATATCCGGGCTCGCCACGCGGCCCTCCATAAACAGGCGCGCAAGCACGCCGGCGATCACGCCATGGGCGAAGTTGAAGCCATCGACCGCGGCAGTGGTACCGCCTTCGCCCTCCTCAAGCGCAAGCAGCCCCTTGGACGTCGCCAGCCACAGCGTGCGCGTCAGGCCAAAAAGCGCGCCCTCCTCCTTGTCATCGTCCACCACGGCGGCAATCCACTCGCCTGCCTCGATCGCACGAGCGATCTCGTCGGCAGCAGCAGCGAGCGCCTCGGCATCGCCAGCGGCAGCACGCATAACGGGGGGAATCTCAAACGTGCTGACAGCGGCCGCAGACCCACCCTCGCCACCAATCAGTGACAAGAAACGGTTCTGCATGGCCGTAATGCCGAGTGCGCCCAGTGCCGCGGACAGTTCATCAGCAGAAAACGCCGGGAAGGACGTCGCGTCAAAGTCGAGCTCGACAGGCGCATCGGTGCGAATGGTCGCAACCTTGCGGCTCAGCAGCGCGTCGTCGATGTGCGCACGAAGGTTCTCGCCCATCTTGCCCTTGACCTCGTCAGCATGCGCGATGACCTCGTCCAAGCTGCCGTACTGTGCGATGAGCGCGCTCGCCTTTTTGGGGCCGATGCCCGGTACGCCGGGAATATTGTCCGACGTATCGCCCTTCAGACCGTAAAAATCGGGCACGAGCGCCGGCGTGATGCCGTGATACAGATCATCCACGCTCTCAGGTGTCATAATCGCTACGTCGGATAGGCCCTTGCGGGTCGAGACCACGTTGACGTGCTCGGTCACAAGCTGATACATGTCGCGGTCGCCGGTCACCAGCAGCATGTCGCAGCCTGCCTCCTCACCCAGGCGCGCCATGGTTCCCAGGATATCGTCGCCTTCCCAGCCCTCGGACTGCAGAATCGGCACGTTGAGCGCCGTGAGCAGCTCCTTGATCATCGGAAACTGCGCGTGCAGATCGGGATCCATGGGCGGACGCTGCGCCTTATACTGCGGCAGCATCTCCATGCGCACGCGCGGCTTGCCCTTGTCAAACGCCACGACCACACCGTCGGGGTTAAAGGCGTCGATCATCTTGAGAAACATGTTCAGAAAGCCAAAGATCGCGTTGGTGGGGCGACCGTCCGGCGCGTTCATGGTCGGCGGCACGGCGTGGAAGGCGCGATGCATGAGCGAGTTGCCGTCGATAACGGCAAAGGTGCGGCGCTTGTCAGACATATTGAATACCTCGCTTTGGGCTGGGCACGGTTTGCTCACTCCAGTTTACACGCTCCCCGCCCCGCGGCCACTGCACATCAAGCTCCCCTGCCGCCGCGAGCCCGCGCGTGATACGATGGCTCACGGTACATCAACCAGCACGATCGATCCGAAAGGAGCCTGCGTCATGGAGCGTCCCTGCGCATGGAAAAAGTACACGCCACAGCAAGTCGAGGAGCTCGAGGAGCTTTGCCGCGGCTATAAGCAGTTTTTGAGCGAGAACAAGACCGAGCGCCTGTGCGTCAAGGCCGGCATCAAGATGGCCGAGGAGGCGGGATACGTCGACCTGGAGACCGTGATCGCCGAAGGCCGCGAGCTCAAGGCAGGCGACAAGGTGTACGCCGCCAACCACGGCAAGGACCTTATGCTCGTCAACCTGGGCACCGCCCCGCTCGAGCAGGGCTTTAACATCCTGGGCGCCCACGTGGACTCGCCGCGCCTGGACCTTAAGCAGAATCCCGCCTTCGAGGCCGGCGACATGGCCTACCTCGACACGCACTACTACGGCGGCGTCAAGAGCTACCACTGGGTGGCCTCCCCGCTTGCACTTGTAGGCGTCATCTGCAAAAAGGACGGCACCACCGTCGACATCAACATCGGCGACAAGGCAGACGACCCGGTCTTTACCATCTCCGACCTGCTGATCCACCTCTCGAGCGAGCAGATGGCCAAGCCCGCCAAGGACGCCGTCGACGCCGAGATCCTCGACGTGATCGTGGGTGGCCGCCCCGTCAAGTTTGACGAGGACGACAAGGACGCCCCCAAGGAGCCCGTCAAGCAAATGTTCCTGGACATCCTCAAGGAGCAGTATGACGTCGAGGAGGAGGACTTCCTCTCCGCCGAGATCGAGGTCGTGCCCGCCGGCCCGGCCCGCGACATGGGCCTCGACCGCTCCATGATTTTGGGCTATGGCCACGACGACCGTGTCTGCGCCTATCCGTCCATGCTCGCTCAGATCAATGTGGCCAACGTGGAGCGCACGAGCATCACGCTCATCGTCGACAAGGAGGAGATCGGCTCCGTTGGTGCCACTGGCATGACGAGCCGCTTCTTCGAGAACACCGTCGCCGAGATCATGACGCTCGCCGGCGAGGATAGCCCGCTTGCCCTGCGCCGTGCACTCGCCCACAGCCGTATGCTCTCCTCTGACGTGTCCGCCGGCTTCGACCCGGGCTACGCCGGCAAGTTCGAGACCAAGAACGCAGCCTTCATGGGTCGCGGTCTGTGCTTTAACAAGTACACGGGCAGCCGCGGCAAGGGTGGTTCCAACGACGCCGACGCCGAGTATGTGGCCCTCATCCGCGACATCATGGACGAGGCCGGCGTGGACTTCCAGACCTGTGAGCTCGGTCGCGTCAACGCGGGCGGCGGCGGCACCATCGCCTACATCATGGCAAAGTATGGCATGAACGTCATCGACTCCGGCGTTGCCGTCCTGTCCATGCACGCCCTGTGGGAGGTCGCCAACAAGGCCGACATCTACGAGGCCTACCGCGGCTACAAGGCCTTTATCGAGCGAGCCTAACCAACCCTTCATCAGTTGCGGTGAAATACGGACTAAAACTGGCCCATAAACGGCCAAAACTGACTGTATTCCACCGCAACTTCCTTCTTTGGCAGAGGAGCGTCCATGCTGCAGGTCATCATTTCGCCCGCCAAGCAGATGCGCGCGGCCCAAGATGCTTTTGAAGTCCTGGGCATTCCACCTTTTGCGCACGAGACGGCTCGCCTCCACCGCGCACTGCTAGATATCGAACGAAATGAAGGCGGCGGCCTGCAAGCGCTATGGAACGTGAGTGACAAACTGTTGGGGCCTTGCCTCAACACCCTGCATGAGTTCGGGCCCATCCTGAAAAACGGCGATCTCGACAATCCCGCACTCGCCCGTCACCTCTCCCCTGCCGTCATGTCCTATCACGGCATTCAATACCAGAGCATGGCGCCCGAGGTGATGGATGCCGCACAACTCGACTGGCTGCAAAACCATCTCTGGATCCTCTCCGGATTGTACGGATGCGTGCGGCCTTTCCATGGCGTTGAGCCCTATCGGCTCGAAATGGGAGCCAAGCTCGCCGTCGACAACGCCCGTGACCTCTATGCGTTTTGGGGCGACAAACTTGCATGCGCCATTGCGCCGACCGGCTCCAACACCACGGTCGTCAACCTTGCCAGCGTGGAGTACGCCAAGGCCGTTCTACCCCATCTCGCAGGCGACGCCACAACCATCACTTGTCTCTTTGGCGAAGGTGTCCGCAACGGCAAGCCCATCCAGCGATCGACCGCCAGCAAAAAGGCACGCGGCTCCATGGTGCGCTGGATGGCGGAAAACAAGGTCGAGGACGCCGCTGGTCTTACCGAGTTCAACCTTGGCTACCGCTATGTCCCCGAGCTCTCGTCCCCAGATAGCCTGGTCTTCATCAACGAGCAGGCATTCTAAATGCGTGTCGCCAGCGCCGAACTCCACCTCGGCATGCTTTCATGATATTCGGTGAACATCCCGCTATTCCGCCAAGCCGTCTGCCTTGGCAATCTCGCTTGTCGAGCCGTCCTGATAGGTAATCTTGACATGCTCCACATCGGACGCCTTGACGCCCGACGGGGGCTCCAGGCGCCATTCCGTCAGGGCGATATCCATGGTCGTGGGCACATCTCCTTGATCTTTGAGCTTCACCGTCAGCGTTTTGAGCGCCGCGTCAAACGTCACGCGTTCGATTTCTTCGCCTGGAATGGACCCACCACTCAGCTGCAACTGCACAAACTCATCGCGCGGGTACCAATAATCGCCCGGAATGGCGAGCGTATTGGCATTACCGCCAGTACTCCTCACCGTCATAATCGGTAGGCTATCATCGGCCTCAAACTCCCAGGCAGTGCCGCCGCGACCGCCAAACGTCCAAATACAAAAGGCAATCACCAGCACGGCAAGCACCGCAAAACCAATCGCGACAAGGCCATGGTGCGCACGGCCCTCCTCGGCCGACACGTCCCACTGCGTCTCCCGATACAGATGCTTGTCTTTCATGTTCGCCTCCCCACGGGCATGCTCATCGCGTCAATCGTACCCATTCGAGCTATACTTGAGCCCACCACATAAACGGGGAGCTTGCAGGACAAGACGGCAGGCTGAGACTGGGCGCGCCCGCCCTGACCCGCAAACCTGATATGGGTAATGCCAACGAAGGGAGCCGTGCCAATGAGCACACAAACCGAGCCCACGCTCGTCACGCAAATCGACTTCGCCCGCGCCGGGCAGATCACACCGCAGATGAAGGAGGTCGCCGAGCGCGAGCATCGCGACCCCGAGTACATCCGCGAGCGCGTGGCCGACGGCCGCATCGCCATCCCCGCCAACATCGTGCATATCAAAAAGGGCATGCGCGCCTTTGGTGTCGGTGAGGGCCTGTCCACCAAGGTCAATGTCAACCTGGGCATCTCGGGCGACAAGGCCGATGCCGCCGAGGAATGGAAGAAGGTCAAGATTGCCGAGGACTACGGCGCCGACGCCATCATGGACCTCTCCAACTCGGGCAAGACGCGCCAGTTCCGCCAGCAGCTCATCGACGAGACACCGCTCATGGTGGGCACCGTCCCCATGTACGACGCCATCGGCTACATGGAAAAGCCGCTGGTCAAGCTCACCAAGGACGACCTGTTCGAAGTCGTGCGCGCGCACGCCGAGGACGGCGTGGACTTTATGACCATCCACTGCGGCATCAACAAGTCGGTCACCAAGACCTTTAAAGAGACCGGCCGTCTCATGAACATCGTCAGCCGTGGCGGCTCGCTGCTGTTTGGCTGGATGGAGGTCACCGGCAACGAAAACCCCTTCTACGAGTACTTTGACGAGCTGCTCGAAATCTGCCACGAGTACGACGTGACGATTTCGCTCGGCGACTCCTGCCGCCCGGGCTGCCTCTACGACTCCAACGACGCCACCGAGACCGCCGAGATGATCGAGCTGGGCAAGCTGTGCAAGCGCGCTTGGGCCGCCGGCGTCCAGGTCATGGTCGAGGGTCCGGGTCACATGGCGCTCGACGAGATCGCCGCCAATATGAAACTGCAGAAGCGCCTGTGCCACAACGCCCCGTTCTATGTGCTCGGGCCGCTGGTGACCGATATCGGAGTGGGCTACGACCACATCACCGCCGCCATCGGCGGCGCCATCTCCGCCAGCTCCGGAGCCGACTTCCTGTGCTACGTGACGCCGGCCGAGCACCTGTGCCTGCCCAACGCCCAGGACGTGCTCGACGGCCTCATGGCCACCAAGATCGCCGCACACGCCGCCGACATCGCCAAAAAGGTGCCCCACGCCCGCGACATGGACGACAAGATGGGCCAGGCACGCCGCAAGCTCGACTGGGACGCCATGTGGAAGTGCGCTCTCGACCCGGTCACCGGTAAGAAGCGCTACGAGGAATCCCCCGCTGCCACCGAGGGCACCTGCACCATGTGCGGCAAGATGTGCGCCGTCCGCACCGTCAACAAGGTGTTCGAGGGTACGACGATCGATCTCGGCATGGAGGACTAGCCTTATCGCCGCGATCGCCTATGGGCTCGCCGCAGCACCTGCCAATTGTTAACCTGTGAACATTTGCTTGCATTTGCGTAAAAATTGCATCTCGCGCCCGGGTTCGGCATATCGCCGGCCTGGGCCTCTTTATAATGCGGGGTAAAAGACCCATTTGAATCCGACCAGACAAGGGAGCGAACATGGATCGCAGCAAGGTACCTGCCGTTCTATCCATCGCGGGATCCGATTCCAGCGGTGGCGCCGGCATTCAGGCCGACATCAAGACCATCACGGCGCACCGCCTGTATGCCGAGACGGCCATCACTGCCATCACAGCGCAAAACACACTGGGCGTTACCGCCGTGCAGAACATCTCTCCGGATATTGTCGCGGCGCAGATCGATGCCGTTTTTGACGATATTCGACCCAGCGCCGTCAAGATCGGCATGGTTTCCTCTGCCGAGATTATCGAGGTTATCGCCGACCGCTTGAGCGCCTGGGACGCACAAAATATCGTCGTCGACCCCGTCATGGTCGCCACCTCGGGTGCTCGCCTCATTGCCGAGGATGCCGCTGAGGCACTCACCCGCCGCCTGTTCCCGCTGGCGACCGTTATCACGCCCAACATTCCCGAGGCCATGGCGCTGCTCGATTATGAGGTCGATTCCGAGCGCACGCAGCAAAATGCCGCCATGCTTCTCACCCGTCGCTTTGGCTGCGCGTCTCTCGTTAAGGGCGGGCATTTTGTCAACGAGGCCAACGATGTGCTAGCAGAGCCCGCGCCGCTCGATGACGAGGGCAACCATCTGGGCGATCCGCTCACCACGTGGTTCCGCCACAAGCGCATCGAGACCGGCAACACGCACGGTACTGGCTGTACGCTTTCGTCCGCCATCGCCTGCGCGCTGGCCCAGGGCATGGATCTTGCCGATGCCGTCAACGCCGGCAAGGCCTACCTAACGGGCGCTCTCGCCGCCGGCTTTGACATGGGCAAAGGCTCCGGGCCCGTCAACCACATGTGGCAGTACTGAGGCAGTTTGCCGCAGCTCGCTATTGATGCTGACCAACAGGCAAAACACGCTGAACGTACCGCAACACGCTGACCGTACTTAGGGTTTTGCGCCCACTTGGGATATTCGAGGGATACGAGAAAGGGGCCGTGGCGACGAACCGCCACGGCCCCTTTTGCTGTTATCGCCCGCGGTCGCTCCCGCCCCAGATCAGCGCGAGCGCGACAACCGTGACGAAACTGCCCAAAATCGCGCCGAGCGCCGCGCCCATGACGAAAGCCATTACCACGGCACCCCGTCGGTGACGCAGACCTGCAGACGGTCGAGCGGCTCGCCGTAGATACCGGCGTAGTTGTCGCCGCTATAGGTAGAGCCGTCGTCGCACACGGTGTTCAGCCATCCGGCGCGCGCAGTGGTCTGGGAGCGGTACCACGCCTGCTTGTACTCCTCGCCGCTCGGCGTCACGTAGTACATGCGTACGCCGTCGATGGTATGGCCGGCGATACCGGCGCAGCCGTTTACGG